>Ga0228600_1000067_pt1 | contig 14348 bp, 11 predicted proteins | sample CRU5metagenome_FD_182730 | JGI IMG/M metagenome (GOLD analysis project Ga0228600, IMG submission 182730) | Spruce roots microbial communities from Bohemian Forest, Czech Republic - CRU5 | ecosystem: Host-associated > Plants > Roots > Unclassified | place: Czech Republic: South Bohemian Region... | reverse complement strand
TTTTAACCATCCATGGACTGATTACCCATCCATGGACTGACCAGTGAGCATGTTCATATCGTGGGAATGAATGGAATATGCCCTACCTATATAACCATATCATTCTGGTTCACACCCACCCCCCCGATCTCAATTTTTGGTGGAGTGCGCAACTTCACCAGTGTTGTCAAACGTAGGGACCTCCAACAGGTTTATGAGTGTTTAATCTCATAAATGAAAAACAACACAAATAAAACTCTGGCTTCGATACTAAGGCTAACTCTCCATTCTCCATGGAAATTTGTTGCTTGTATGTGGATGAGAAGTTGACTTATATAAGAGTGTATAGATCGACCAAGGCTACTCTCCCTATGCATGTGCCAAATTGACTACTTATTCATAAAGTAGCATAAAAAATATATACATTGTTTTAATGATGCACTAGCTCATATACAGAAGAATTGCAGTCCCACTTCTATTGTCTAAATAGGATTTTATGGACTGACCCACTCTATTTTTAGAAAATGAAAGTATACAAAATGGAGGAATACGTGTTTGAAGAGGATACGTTGAATATGCATGACCCTGCTGGAAAGGCACCGGACTTATGTGGACATAACTTGGCCCTAGTACCACAAAGAATATATAGAGTAATAAGTGAAGAGTTTCACATTAGGCATACCCCCAACATTCATGGTGCCGTTACGTCTTATTGATGAATAAAAGCATTTGACTTAGTTTCACACGGCTAAGCAGAAGGGGCTCGCTACGCTAGTCTTGCTGGTATTACTTTGGTGCTCCTGCTTAGTTAGCGACTGGTAAATGAACTAGTTAAAACCTGGCCTTGTCAAAGTGAGAAATTGGAAAGTGAAAAAGTGGCATATTAAAGGCAAGACCTATCGAACCTATCCAGGTGGAAAATTCGAGAGTGCGAAAGGGAAGTGAGGTGACGTTAAGTATCTCTTAGAGGTACGAGGGCGAGCAAAACCAAAGCATTCATTCGGCGGCGTGTCCAGAGCCCGCCCGTCTTATCACTGTGTCTTTTTGTATGTACGTGTCTCGAGCCAGCCCTATAAACACTGACTGTTGTCTGTCCGTGCGCTTCAACCTTTGAGGAACGACCCCGCCTGCCTATTAAGTGTTTGCTTTCGAAGAACGACCAGTGCCTTCGAACGACCGACCACCAAGTGCTTCCCTTAAAACTACTGCGTATCCTCGCCCTTGATTTCTTCCCTTCAAAGAGCGTAGCTCAGGTACAGGATACTTTATACTACTCTCTCGAAGTAGCTATTTCTAGTTTCTTTATTCCCCTCAAAAGGCTCTTGAGGTGAGGTCCTGGTCTTACTTGCCTGCCTTAGTGAGCTAGCTCTGCACAGTGTCCTGTAGACTCCTCCCTGTTTCCATCTGAGTAAGACCAGCCAGGTTCACATAGAATAACTTGATAGTTAAAGCGCTTTCACTAGCGAATTGACCAGTTTCGGTTGCTAAGCCCACCAGCTAGCGATAGATGCCCACCAGTTCAATAGATGGTAAATTAAATAAGCAAAGGGGAAGCAAGGTATTTCAATTACAGCTGCTCTATATAAGGCCAGGTTAACAGAGTTAGTTGAATCTACCATTGACAAGGCCATCTTTTCATTTTCCAAATTACCATGAGGCTATCCCTTTATTTAAGAATCTCTTCCCTCAAATTACTGGGTTAATCCATCCTCGATAAATACACTCTACTTTGAACCTCCCACTTCGTCCCATCTACGTCACTTAGACCCTGTATCACTGCTTCTAACCTAAAGCCGCCCTGGAATCCCCTGGAATAAAGAAGGCGTTATTCGTCTGGATATCGAAGTATCCCAACCAAGGCCGCTAAAGCTGCTTCAGGGATAACCTTTCTTTGCCAGCACCAGTGAAATTGGTATTAAACCGATAACAAAAGGACTGAGAAATAGGTGGCGCACTCTCACTAATTAATATATTTATTTACTAGGCAGGGAGGGGAACGAATGAGGACAATAAAATACGTATATCCAGTCAGCAAGCACTCGAGGCAACTAATCCCTTGATGGCCAATGATAAATCTCTTTCCTGCAAGCATTCGAACTAATAAGCATTCCGATCATAAAGCAATAGATTTGGTTAGTATTTTCCCGGTGTAGGCAAGCATTCAAAAAATTAATTGAAAGCAGATTCATTGTAGTTTATTATTATATCCTTTACAAAAATGGATTGAACCGGTCTGTATTGACTGGATTTCACAGAACGTCGTCTAATTCACGTATATATCCTTCATGTATGAAAGTTCAAGCGGTATCAAGGTTAGAGTTTTAGTGTAATTCGTAGATAGGTAGAGTATTGTGTATAGATCAAGGTAGTTCGTATATAGCTGCCTTCTGTAGGTTCCTTGTTTCGGTTCTTTGTGAGGGACTACCAGATTCATCAAAGGCACTAAGTTCGCTTGGGAAAGAATCAATAAAACAGTGCCATTCGCTGGTTTTGGATATTTATATTGCCTTTTTAGGGGAGACAACCAAACCAAACCAATATACGAGACTGGGATAATGCGGGCGTGTTGGGTGATGCGGCATGTGGTGAGGGTTGAACGGGTACGGCAATGGGTGTACTTATCTACTATAGGCTGACTGGCATAGAGTAAAGCCATTGAGTACAATACATCGAGAGAGTACAAGACATGGAGTACAAGCATCGACTCTTGGCGTCGACTCCTGTATGAATCCTGGGCATGGGTACTCTATAACAGGTAACGCACATAGAACACCTCCTGTTCACGTCGAACTGGTCAAACACGGACAACCATCTCCATCCAGGGCACGGGGTATTGCAGTGGTATGTGATCGAACTATGGTAATTGTGCTATGGGAAGGTATCCTATACTGGGGAATGGGGTAGTAATTGTGCAATGTGAATCGGGCTCAACTAGGGACTTGTGCTCTGGGAAAGCAATCAACCGTGAAGATAGAGCCAGCAGGTGAGCATGAAGATGTCGCTCTGCATTACTCTTTAGCTCTTGTATTATATATGCAATTATGCCAATTTACTTTGTGTATATTTTTGTGTAGCAGAGTGTGCCCCGTGATTAGGCCCCTCCCCCTCCCTAGGTTGTATCGTTTTCTGCTCTTGCCAACGCCATTTCCATCATTAATTTCAAATTGTAATTACAATTCGCCGACGCCCTTATTGCCAACGCCAATTACAATAAACATCGAACTCAACATGCATCGCGGAATCCTCATTTTATCCCCTCATAGCGGACCCCTGCTACTAATTGTGTAACCTAATGGAAGCTCACCTAACATCTTGTAACCAGCCAAACCTCATCGTGCCCTAAAGCATCGAACCGGCAGCATCGTGTAACATCATCAAAGCATCGTCGTGTATAACATCATCGCTAATAGTGTAAAAAACATCATCGTACCTAATCGATCGCGTACTCCATTGCTAATTTTGTGATCGAACTTATACGTCCTCATCATGTGCCGTGTCCTAATCAGCTACGTGTCATCTTGGTACTTGTCATAGTGTTGTCTGTAGCGGACTGAGAAAAAGCAAGGTTCGAAGCGTCTGTCCTGTTTACACGGGGTAAAGCGTTAGAGCTCCCTGGGCAGTTGTAGCTGCCGTTGTTGCCGTATCCGTACCTTACCTGCATGAAATAATCATTTTGAAAATGAAAAAAGCGAGTTCGATAACGCAGATTAATAATATTACTTGAATATATAGAGCAACTTCAAACCTGTAACCCTTAGATCGAGTAGCTTGTAATTAAACTAGTTAAAGGTGGCATCCAGCCCCAAATAGCTCTTGGGATAGGCTGATTAAGGGTCCCATCATTATCAAATAGGTTTACGGGTTGTTATGTTAAGTATATTTCCACATGCCTATTTTGCCTTAAGTGGATTGCTAAATTATTCAGGATAGGATCGGGATTAAGTTTAGCCAGAGCGAGCTGCCCATTCCTTCCCAAAACAATAAGCTAAACAATAAGCTACTGGTAATTACTTTCCTGCGCGACTTCAAGTAATTCTGTAGGCTTACAAGGTAATAGCAATATTCGAAGTGTAAAGAGCAATGTTAAAAGTGCCCAAGCCCTTATATTAAAATATCTGGGTATCCAGGTCTGGTTGTAGCTACTTTATAAAATAAAGCAGTTCCGACGAGTCATAAACTACTGGGCTGTAACTTATTCCATTCATCCAGTAGGCGGCTTTATCAAGTGCTCCCTCCCTCCATGCAATAAGGGGCACACACGGAGTAGTCGTGGATTCAGGAAGCACTTATCCTTTACTCGGTTAGGTCGTGCAAAGACAGTAAGTTGTTCGTGGCGTGGTGAAGGTGGGTGAGTCGTCTCAGTCGTTTGGCCTTAACCTATCTTATTGTTTTGTGGGTGAGGCTGTGATCGTCTGCCCTATGGACCACCCTACCCCAAACTATGTGATCTGTAGTCCGTCCGTGTTGTACCGCTCTCCAACTAAGTTATCAATCAATCTAATAAATCACTCACAATCAATCCCATTCACGTTGAACAACCCTGGCATCACTAGTACGTCGGGGTGAAAGTATAATAAATCCAAGCCTTCCTTGTCCTTAAACTGTTCTTTCTTCGACATCTAATCGGCCTTTCTTCAACTCGGCGACCACCTCCTGGCGACCTTAAGGCAATGAGACTGTCTATCGACCTCCTGGCACTGAAAACCCTTTGTTGGCTATGACCGGCTTACGCCGAATTTTCCGAAGCTTTTTACTATAAATGACCCAGCCCAAACTTATTAAGTATAAATATAGGTCAGCTGTTCCGTCACTTTGAATCTTTCAATTTTAATTACTTCTGCTCTGTCACTTCATTTTTCTCTTTCCGTCACTTCCGTTCCGTCCTTTAATTGAAATAATGGAACCGCCCGACGAAGGAAGCTTGGCACGAGGGCTGATAGAAACGAGGATGGATGGATAGACGGCTGGCGGGAGGACTTAGCTTGCTCGCTATATGTTTATTTTGCGTGGGTAGAGGCAAGGCGGACGGAATGATGAACACACCCACGGTATGTCGTGCTTAAATTGAGACAGCGATCTTATAAGTATATGCCCTTTGCTCTTTAGGCCTCCTAGACAAAAAGGTATATACTAGCCAAGGTAGGCTTCCCAATTGGACTTCTCCATGGTACTGGCCTCGGTTTTACCAGCTGATACCTTTACCCCTTTCGTTATCCCTTCTCTTTTTGCCTTACCAATAAGCCTACTCAAGCCTTCAACAACAAGGAAAAACAAAAAGTTTAAACCGCAGTCTCCGGGCGCCGTAGGATCAGCGACGTAAGGAGCGGAGATGGGAAGTGATAAAGAACTTCTCCAGCGTTTCGTCTTTCCCTTTCATTCCCTTGATACCAGTGACTAGAGATGGTGTTGTCATTGATCGTACAGCGGTGTAAATTATCGTTACTGCGGTGGTTTCAATATATATGCCTCTGGTCTGTGGTTCCTTACGCGGCTTGGATTAGCGCAGGTCAACCGGTGAGAAGAATCCGCTGGTCTATGGTTTTATACGCTTGATCGATCGGTGAAATAACCTTATATGATGGGCTATGATGTGACCATGATTAGTACAGGTAAACCATAGTACTGAGTATCCCTTCCTTGATCAGTACAAGTGACAATTAAAATGTACCAACAATTATTTCCTCCTCTGTTGTTATTATATTATATTCCGGTCAAAAAAAGAGTAATGATCCGGTGGTTCTTCGCCTAATGGGTTATGAATCGGTTAAGGAGATCGTGCTACGGGTCATTATTTTCATCGGAAATAGAATATGATATAATATAGGATTTTCTGAGGAACCAGTGACTATCGGTGGTTGGTTTCATCAGTTGGATCATTAGCTCATTGGATCAGCAGCATCCGAGTCAGCAGCAGCTGGACCACATGCAGGCATAAAACCAAGCAGAGGCAGGAGCAACCATTTCACCAGTTGACCTAGCAGTTTCAGAACACTAAGCAGTTTACCGAGTGGAAGCAGCAGTGAAGATGGAAGGAGCAGAGGCAAAGGCAGAGGCAATAGCAGAGACGGTAAAGGCAGCAGAACCAGAAGCGCAGATTCTATTAGCCAGATACCAATCAATCTATCTCAGTAAGCACAAAGCCTACGAATCCGGATACGGAGCATTAGCACCCACAGTTTGAGGCCAGTCGTATCAGCCCTTGGCGATAGAGCCTATTTGTCGATCGATCATGGAGTTTCCTACATTGATTGAGGAGATTAGATTACATTATAGGATAGGAATGTTGCACCGACCGGATCGAACCAATCTCATGCCAATCACCTCAGGATGCCTCAAGCGTATAACCCTTCAACCAATAACCAATCAGTCTACCTGAGCTAGTCGAATGAATCTCTTAGCCGGATACCAGTCAATTGCCAGCCAATGTGTTCTGCCCTGAATGACGAGCAATGCTACTAGGCCTCCCTCAGGCGCAGTCATGTCCTTCGACCCCTTACTAGCTTTCATTTCGATTGTGTGCCGGTGGTGTTGGGTTCCACTTGATTGATACCGGGGAGGGAGGAATATAGAGAGTTCATTATAAATTGATTGTTATTTATAAGTTTCTAATTCCATGTCATGATCGCTACTGATTGGAATCAGCTACTTGGGTTTGGAGCGACCCAAACTCAGCGCGTGCTGCGTGGAGAGTGACGTGGAACAACGGAAAGTATTCTCTACCAACTGAATTCATCTGTCCCCCGATTGCGGTGTCACCAATCAAGCAATGGACATCGTCGATTATGTATGGTTTGCTGATAATGGTTCTGTTCTCGAACGCACGCACTGCGGCAACCATACCATACCAAATGGAGCCTAGATGGAGTCTTTGGAAGAAGGGACGGATGCATCACCCGGTCAGCATCGCTGGACTTATTGAATCCTCGATGTCCTTCCCCGCCCCTCCCCGATGTGTTGTTGAGCTCAGTTACTGCGTCTTTCCTGATTTGTGAGTCTCTTTTCACCCACTGATGAACCTCATTCATAAACGTCTTCGCATATATATTTTGTTTACAGAGGGAAACCGAACAAAACCTCTGATTGATCACTTTTCAGATGAGGCGAGAGACATCTCCTGTTGCTTGGTATTGATGGGCACTCGAGAGGGCGAGGAACGAATCAATTCCTGCTATTATGGTAGAATGATACGCACCGGGCATCATACATTATAACAGCAAGTAAGCGAGCGGCATCATACGAGCAAGAAAGCGCCATCATACATACATTGGGCATCAGACAGAAGACATCATGCATCATACATAAGACAAGCGAGCATATAGGCTAGCATTACACTGGGAATAACACATGGAGAGCATATAGAATCAGTCCCAGCTGGTGAACTTCCACCCTTACCCTTAAGGTAAGTGAAGTGGAAGGCACTGCAGACAGGGACATCGAGACATACATACAGGACCAGCCAGCACCACACTACAGCATCAGCAGCAGACATTATGAAAGACTGGTATAATAAAAAAGCATGCGCCAGGCTCAGAACAATGGGAGGCAAGTCCACTCGGATCAGAACAAGCCCCCCGAAGTATCACATCCTATGCTACATAGAACTATACCGGATATATCGTAATTAGTACGATCGATAGAACTATACACGAGATCCAGAGCAGGCAATCACCCACATACACCTCATAGCGATAACAATCAACCAACGACATAACTCGACATACCTTGACATACCTCTGATCAGGGCAAGGAATACCTGTTCCCGTTGATACGTAATCCATAAAAAAGGCATGGGCATAGGCATCACCCGGAGCACAGTTAGCATCTTAGCCAATAGATCCAGAGCCCTTAGTTCTAGTTACGGTTGATAACTTTGAACCAGATGAAGAAGCAGCCCCATTGAAGTTCTCGACCCAGTTTCAGATCCATATGTTTAGGTTCGAGAGCTAGCATCCCAGCCACACAGAGATAGCAGCGGAGAAGAGAAGCTCAATTGGGCGGAGCATCGTCCACTGAGTAGAGGATTGACCACACAGGGAGTTTGTCTGGAGCAACCTAGGTTAGAGCCCCGTTGTCCAGAAGGAAAGGATCTTGACCAGCCGCTATAAAGACAGAAGATACATAGGTAGAGAGAGCAGCAGATCGAGTTAGAATAGCTGGTTGTAGTTCGGAGCTTATCTGATTCAGAGCGAGAACCTCAAAGTGCTTACACGAACCTTGAAAAAAACGTGAGTTTTATGTTTTAGAGCCTGCAGATTTGTCCAGTCGAACCTTCTTTATTACCTATGTGATTAATCTACCGAATAGCCAATAGATTTGTTCCAGTCGTATCTGCTGCGTACCTTACTTACCGAGTCCACCCCCTACCTAGACCCTATTCCCTACAAGCCTAACCGAAGCTTTAGGTTAGAGCTGGATTGTTATAGAACCTGGGCGGGAAAGCATGTCCCTGGTTCCTGTCCTTGGTTATCGCAGTGACTACTACGAAATTTCTATTCACTTTTTATTTTGGGGCGTGGAGTGCTTTATTTATTCATTGGCTTTGGTTCGGCCCTATATATGGGACTAAAACGCTATGATCAAAAAAGGAGGAGCGATAATGTGGTGCGGATTCCTAAATCTGGTTCAAAGGTAGTCTGCTTGTTAAACACCCCTAGCTTTTGTCCCTGTAGGATCTACTAGTGCACCTGTCTTTGCCTCTGTTGCTTATACTGGTAGATATGGATCTGCTACTGGTGGATATGCTGCTACTGGATCTACTTCTGCCGGATATACTGGTACTGGATAAGCTACTTGCTCTGGATCTCCTGCTCCTATCTTTGCTACGTATGCTTATTCCTATGCTATTGTACTAGTGCTTAAACTGGTGCTTATACAGGTGCTTCAATTGCTTCCTCTGCTAGCTTTGTTACTGCTGCTATCTATGCTGCTATCTATGCTCCTAGGTATGCTTTTGTAGGTGGTGCTACTAGTGCTACTGGATAAGAAATTGGTTCTTAAGCTACAACTACTGCTGGACCTGGAACTGGACTTGTTTCTTAAGCTACTGGATATGCTTAAGGATATACTGTTACTGATACTGGATCAACTGGTTCATATAAAGAAAGAACTGCTACCTTTGCTTATGCTTATACCTATTATAATATACTGGCTATAGGTATGGATCCCGATCACGATATGGATATGGATATGCTATCGCTGTCTTTGCTTCTGGGTTTCTATATGGAAAGGATGCTAGAGGTGCTGTACCAACTTATGCTACTCGATCTGCTTATGTGGGCGGTAGTTTCTTTATGGGATAGTAATAGAGTAGCTCGTTCGCTTTGCTGATACGTATGCCTTAGCGCTTGTCAATCCCATTACTAAAGATATCTGCCCAATAGAATCTAAAATGCACCCCTTTGATTGATCTGCTTCTTTTTTGTCCTTCTTGAAACTTGTTGCACCACGAAGCTATTATTAACGAACGATATTATAAAAGGCTAACGGGACAAAGACGGGTTGGGTTAAGAGACAGGCTTCCTCTTCAGGTCACCAGGATGCGATAGTGCCCTGTACCTACACATCTATCACGCAATCCAATCTAGCCATCCGAACCCCCGCCATGCTTCGCCCAGCCGTTTTCCTCAATCATCCATCATGTCGGAAGCACCATGCATAGAGGAACCATTAAATCTATGCCCGCAGGACCCTTCCAACGCCTACCATATAATAAAAAAGCACTACACTCCACTAAGATGGCCCATCGAAAGCACAACGTGAGCGACTCCCCGAACGTATTGAGTCTGCCTAACCGAAGAAAGCGTATCTACCGTATACGGAGCCCTTCCATCCAAAGCGTATCTACAAGCGATCGATCAACAGCCACTCCGTCCCGATGAGATCTAACGCCCACCGGCCGCTGGACCATAGAAAGTGCAACGCCAGGCTATCCACCATGTCAAAGTGCTACTCCCACCCCGTACAGATCGTAAAAAGCCAGCACTACGTAAACCAATCGAAAACGTGACGCTGTCACATCATGGAAACAAAGATGCAAGCGACGCCTGACCATCATTGAGCAAACGCTACGCTCCGAGCTAAGATAGATAACATCCTTTCTCCAGCTTTCTCCAATGCCTCCAATGGGATCACTTCCATACTCCGTTAATAGTTTGTCTTCCTATAGCTGACTTGAATGCTGCTTCAATAGGACCCATTCCGTCCCGATTCTAACGTCCAATGATAAGTCAAAAGTGCATGTCGTTCCCCAGACAATCAATCGAAAGCGCACGTCAGCCAATGCCAATAGAAAACGTGAGCTACGACATGTGGAGGGACAAGCGTGTGGGTCAGACTTAGTAACTAATAATGTATGTAGAGAAAGCGACTGGCATATAGTTGAGCATAGTCGATAGCCACACATAGCCGGTAGTTATTGCTTGAAACTCATTGCTGATGACCGATCATTTACACTAGTACTTTTTCCAGTCATAGCTATAGTCAGTGATAGTATCTCCGCTAGCTATACTCTTCGATACAAGCTCTAGTAAGTCCAGTTGTCATTGTTGAGAGACACTCATTACCAGGATATCCCAATTCCCCCCGGGATACATTCCCACTGGTAACTGCCTGTAAACCGAAAGACCCTCAGTCGCAGGAGGTCCCAATTCCCGCATAGACACTACACAAGGGGGGCCCACACAGTCACTGCCTGTCACTGCCGAGAGATAGAACCTCATTCACAGGAAGTGCCGAGAGACACAAAGGAGTACTTGTCGGGATTACTTGCCGCTAGTAATTGCCAATAGCCAATAGCCAGGAGTACGTGCCTTAAGGTCAGTTCCAATCATAGCCATAAGGGCCAGTGCCAGAAGGTCGCCTATAGCCTCAGGAGGTGGGTGGATGCTTGTTTATAGGAGGGCATCAGGAAATGCCAGGTTGGAAAAAGACAAAAATCCAGTTCAGGACCCACGATGATCCAAATGGGTCGACCCCAAAAGGCGATAGAACGCATTTATTATTAGAAAGTTGGGGTTACGAGGGGTACAACTTAAACACAAAATTGGGATCTCAACTTTTTGCGCTGCCAATCTTCCTAGCCCGAGATAATAAGAAAAGGACTTACCGCCAGAGGATATATATATAGCCTTGGATAATATAATATATAATAATAGTTACCGCACCTATACCTTCAGGGAGGAAAGGATACTTATTTGAGTGGATCCGCTTATTGCTACCATCTTCAGCACCACCATTTTTGGAAGGCACATAGTTTGGGTTCACCAGATCTCTGAAAATATTCTCAGTCGCCTTTTTCTTTTAGATAAACCTCGTATTTATTAGGTCGGAGGTAGGGCGCGGGTACGCAAAACTACTTATTATTCAAAATTGGCATTTCAGTCACTTTCTATATGTTTTGCGGGATACATTCGCTCGGCGGGGATACTTGACTGGGTTACTTTGCGTAAACTCGATGATTTCATGCATGTAAAGGTTGGCTTCTTCCTCTAAGGCCAAGAGGGCAGCATAAGAGGCTAGAGCAGGTGAAGTAAAACCAACTTATTCAAAGTAAATTCCCCGAACAGCTAATGTTGTTTGGTCGGGCTGTCCGTGAATGAATTAAAAAAAGCTTATCAAAAGCAGTTTTTCCTATATAAGACCCTCTGTTATCTGAGGTCTGAGGCATATGGCCGGGTTCAATAAGTGACATTTTGCTTTAGTCAACTTGCTCTTTGAAGACCTCTGCGTACCTCTGAAACTAAAGGTGGAATAAAGAAATAACTTCTATAAAGGCCCGATCTAAACCGGTTCGGCTTCGTGATAAGGAAGATCCAATATCAGGGGGAGTAAGAGAGAAGACCTTCGGCAAGCAGCAAGTTCGATCGAGCAGGCGGGTAGGTGTGACTCACTCACATTGTCAATCATTCCGTACCGTCCCCGTGTTGGGTCGATGTGGCTCATATGGTGCCACCTCGGCTCTCTCTCTTCTGGTGGGAAAATGGGGTACTTCTCTTCTCTCTCGTTCGGTGGAAACTAACATATTGATATCACGTAAGATAACAACTTGAATTCCCTCTCCTCGTATGGTGGGGACTTGGGGACATCAATCAATCTCGTTCCGTGGCAACAAGAGTACCCATAATTTCTCTCGTCGTTTGTGTGGCGGTAAGTTTATAAAGCCAGTTCGCAAGCAAGTCCTCGCCTCTTTGTTCTCCCAGCCGATGGTTTCGACCAGCTTTGAGTTATTTCGACCAGCCTCATGTTATTTCGCGTCAAGACCTACTTTTCCTTTTCTAGCCTCTCATTGACCTCTTTATATCTATCAACCAAATCCCTAAGCTTTATTGCCTGCTCTAACAACTGTTCTTTTTCTCACTGCACTTTTTTAAACTCTTCTGTTTGAACATGTTCTGTTGCTGGCATATTCAGCTTCACTTTCAATACTTGTATCTTTTTCTATTTTCCCTCAATTATATACTGTACGGGTTGAGGGTCTACTTCATTCTAGCTTAACGCTACTATCTTCTCTTGCAGACTATTTCTTTGAGTCTGTCTAGCTCGATTTATTGTTCTCTCATTCTTTAGTTGCCTTTCCACTCTCTTAGTCAAAGCATGTAATCTGTTCACACTAGCAGTAGATTTCATGAGATCCCTGAATACTACCTCACCCGTTTGCCTGTGTAAATCTATTTTGAAACTACGGGAAGTTTGTCCAGATTTAGCTTGAAATGAGTGGCACTTAAATCTTCTACTGCTGCCACTGTGTGTGATTTTGGCTGTAAACAACCATATTTAGGGTCCCAGCATTTTAGTCTATAGCAGGTAGCAACCTTGGCTGTGCTTTATCGTCTTCCATTTCATTTCATACATATCCTTATTCTCCCCCTCCATCTGGACCTTCAAATCCAACATCTGGCTAAACATATCTCTCTGGGGTTGGTCTGCCTGTGATGTGGAAGTGCCTGCTTCCTTCTTTTCTGGTCTAGGTACTATTTCCGATGTAAACTATTCTAAGTAAAGTAAAACCTCTACGAGCCTCCTCTCCCTAGCGGTCGAGCAATAAATACCTCCTTTTTGTCTGTCTCTTGGGTTGTTCCCTTCAGAACCTCTTCCTTTATATCTGTCTCCTCCTTGGCTCTGTGGAGCATGAGTAATATCTCATTTTCATTCAGGAGCTTGCTGCTTATTTTGGCCAGTCATGAGTGCAAGTATTGGGGCCCAAGAATCCTTCTTAGCCATGTTTTCCACTTCCAGCTTCATATGGTGTATATATGGAGCTAATTCCTGTTCCACCCTCATCTTGGAAACGATGTGGTGCGGTTCATAGGGCCATATTTCATCCTCTTCTATATAAACCCAAATCTTTTCACATCTGCTGCGTTACAAACTGAGTTTATTTGAGCTTAATAGTGAATGGCCCTACCTCATTAGGGAGCTTTAATGTGACTTTCCTATTTGGTAACCGCAAAGTGAGTATGATCTGAGCTGAGCCTCTGTCTGATATACTCCATTGCCAAAATTATGGGAGTCAGGTAAACTGGCAGCCTGTAAGGCTTGAGCTCAGACCCATATTGAGTATAGTATACTTTTGAGCCAAGTATCAATCTCCTATCCTTGTTTTTGGACTAAGTTGCAGTATTTTCTGTAGTTCCGGTAGCATTCTGGGGGGAGCATCTCCATGAAAAATAATATGGGTAGCATACATATTAAGGTCCACAAACTGTAGGAAACCTACATTCTTATCCCTTTTCCTGACTAGTGGGGTCCACTCAGTCACAAGATTAGTCCCATCTAGCAGGCAGGCTTTTGGATGGGTGGATGGGATGATGGACAACAACCGTCAGATCGTTGGATCGGAACTCCCTATGAATGAATTACTGCCAGAATACTCCAAAGATTATTGGACGAACGAGCTTGGGTCGGGTCGGCATTGGTATTTACTTTATAAGCGCTTACTACACATTGGATGGATTCATTTCAGTGGATCGCATAGGAAAGAACAACCACCATGGGTGGGTGGGATCTTCAGAACTGCCCCGGATTTATTCAATAAAGAAGCCAGAACTTCAGAAACATGGATGGAGAATCATATGATAGTCAATTAGGAGAGCCTTGTTGCACGCACGCACAGGCGTTCGAGAAGAAAGATCACATATTAGTACTTATGCTTCACACTTACAGTCTTTTGCACCGACTTCACATAGAGCTTTTGGTGGACCGCCTTACATACAGCAGCATTCACAGTCAGGTCTGGAATCACACTTGCTCACAGATGCTGGTATCACTATTCCGGCCGAGCCTCCGGATACAATTGATTTAGGAATTAGAACTCACTGCAAGAAATAGACCTACCTGTCACTTCGTTCCTGCTACAATTGGATTTTGAAAAC
>Ga0228600_1000066_pt1 | contig 14411 bp, 10 predicted proteins | sample CRU5metagenome_FD_182730 | JGI IMG/M metagenome (GOLD analysis project Ga0228600, IMG submission 182730) | Spruce roots microbial communities from Bohemian Forest, Czech Republic - CRU5 | ecosystem: Host-associated > Plants > Roots > Unclassified | place: Czech Republic: South Bohemian Region... | reverse complement strand
ACTCGAGGAATGAGGCAAGGGAGGGGAAGGGAGGGGGGAGTGAAAGAGGAGAGGGGGGGGGAAGAGGAGGGGGGGAAGGTGGAGTTAGGGGAAAGGGGTTTAGGGTCGAGGTGGGTAGAATTGATGCTTGATTTAGAGGGGGGGATGAGAGGGTGGATGACGTTAGGGCAGCCAAACATAAGAGGGGGTTTGATTGATAAGGAGATGGCTCTGTTCCAAATATTTGGCTACTTTCACCAGATTATCTTCCTGTGAGTTTTGGTTTTGCAAGATATGGAAAAAACTTAGACTGGTAAATTTCTTCTTGAGCGAGTTTATGGCTAAGTTTGTGCCTTTGAGTGGGCATTTTTGTGAGCCGGGTCGGCCCATGAGCTCCTTTATGACTATTTCATAATCCCCCAACACTGTTAGAGTTTGGATGCTCATCTCATGCGCGAGATTCAAACCCATGTAGACTGTGATGATCTCTGCTTTGTTATAGGTTATTTGTCCAAGACTCGAGGAGTAATCTACTATTTGTTTTTCCTCGGAATCGAAGATGACTCCCCCCGCACCTGCAACCCTTGGGGTACCTGTTGTTTCTCCGTCGAAGAAGAGAAAGAAAGAATGTTGTTGTCTTTGCCAATGAGAGAATTTGTTGTTGTCCAAGCGTAGTTTCCAATCTTGTTGTTTGGGGGCATGTCTAGGAGAGACAAAGGTGGCCTTTAGTGACCCTCGAATGTGGATGATCGAATCTTCTTCGCATGGTTCGAAGGTGCCTCGGGGGTCAAAACCAACTGATTTAACTCTGAAAACCTTTGAAATTAGGCCACAGAGCTTGAAAAAAATGTTATGGATTGGGGGAAGCTTCTCGTGAAAGATGGCTTGATTGCGAGCTAGCCAAATTTCCCAACATACAAATTTGGGGATTTGTCTCCAGAGAAGGGTGAACGTATTTTTTTTTTTTGAAGAAACATATCTTTTCTTCCAGTGCATAAAAGGGTTGTTCCACTTTTCTAGAGGGAGGGGGGGACTGGGAAGGGAAGGTAAATAAGGTTCTAGAGTTGGGTGGTGAAATTGCATTACATAAATAGGTGGGTGATGGTTTTTGAGGATTCAAGGGAAAGGGGACACTCAGAGGGACCCTGGATGCCCTGTTTGAGAAGGTTTTCAACTGTTAAGATTTTACCGTGGACCAGGAGCCAACAAAAGTTATTGATTTTGGGTAGCGAGGGGTCAGACCATATCTCTTTCCAGATTTTGGAAGGGGGGGGGGTCGTGGGTTTAAGAGAGAAGAAGGGTATAACCCTCCTTGCTGGAATAATTTTTATCACCCCAACTTCGAGAGTCTGGGATAGAGCGGTTAACGGGGGCGCAATCAGCCAAATTATTAAAGCATATGGGGAGGAGGTGGTTTAGTGGCTCTGGGGGATTAGGCGATGTCCAATTTACACAGTCTGAGGTGTGAAAATGAGCGGAAGAAACCACAAGCGTGGAATAAAACCCATGGCGCCAGAACTTCCATGGGATTGGTTTGGAGGCTGTCCCATCACATTAACTTCCTCGTAGGCCTAGAGCACCATCGCCATAACTGGACTTGTGCGAATGTGATAATGGGGTACGCAACTCTAAAAATTTAATGCATGGTGTTAAATGTTGGCGTTAGAGGGTGAGAGTGAGGTGTGTGGTGGCAGGACGCTGAGAGGATTGAGGCCATGTGTCCTCCCACCTATTTGATGGTGCGATGTGCTTGGTGACACCCCATCCTGGGGAATACAATCATATGTTAATACCGAGAGGAAATCCATTCATTATTTTAATTTTGATTTTAAACTAATTTTATTAATTTTAAACTTAAATTTAAATTTGACCATGTCACACAAGGGGAGATGTTAATACCAAGAGGAAGTTCATTCTAATTTAAATACCAATAACCTTGCATTCTAATTGTGTTTTATTTTTTTTCTAATGAATTTTCATTAAAAAAAGATATATTTACATTCATGATATAATGTTCATGTATGTATTGAACTAATGTCCACCTATATGAGATCGATTATATTTTATACAATATAATATAATATAATATAATATGTACTTTTATTTTATTTTTAGATATTTTAAGTATTTAAAGATTTGTATTTCATTTTTTTATTCTTCGTAATATTTAATAAATTTAAATTTAAAATGTTTTACATTTTTTGTTTGTTTGTTAATTTGTCTGGACCTGCTACTTGCGAAATTAAATTGTGTATTTAGAAACCGCGACTCAGGTGCATCTAAGCCGTCAAAATCACCCGAGGATCGCACCTGACCTGAGCCACATCAACCCTTAACATGTTTGTATTTTTTGTCCCCGCACGTTTCGAACCGACGACTTTAACAACACGGAGTGGCTTAACAACCCACTCCATCACCGACTGTCCTATATCTCAGGGACTAAAATGTTTTACATTAATAATATATTGTGTATGCTTTTAATTAGGTTAAAGTCGGTGGAGGAGGGTAAAAAATTCCTCCCAACCAACCAAACTAAACTCAATTAACAATAATATAATGTTCATATATTTAACTACCATGAGTATTACATTTTAAAATTGTGTGTAGGTTCAAATCTAGAAGAAGAGAAGGCCCCTTGTCCCACACACCAATTTGGTATGCGATATCTTAAAATTGGATTATATATATATATATATATATATATATATATATATATATATATCCACTTGTTCTAATAACATTAATCATTGTTCAAATGTTAAAGTGTATTGATTTCTTATAATTGTATATGTGTACTCATTAATTGAATGTTAATGTATAGTATTAATGATGAGTTAGTGTTCAACATTTATTTTAAGTTATATTATTACAAATGTAATAATAATTAAAGTTGATTTATTTTTTTTTAAATTTAAAATTAATTAGTTATGTAATGGTTTTCAATAATAATAATAATAATAATAATAATCTATTTTTAAGGTCACAGCCAAGCCAGCACACCAAATTGGTGTATGAGACCCCCTTGTTTGTGGGACAAAGGACCCCCCTCTGCCCAACGATTTGACTGGTAAAGTCTACAAAGGTATACATACCCTATCCCCCTCTGGATTTGAACCTGTGACCTCTTAAGAGGAAACACATGTTCTTAACCATTAGGCCCACTCAGGCTGTATAAACATAAATAATATAAACATTATGTCATCCATTAAAATTGACCATATCCAAGTAGTAATGGAGATTTAAAATTGACCATATTGAAGTAGTAATGGATTTTTACTTTTAGGAGTCCAATTTATGAATATATTACTGGGTACATTACTATAGATAAATTTTATTTTGTACTCAATTTTTTTATTGTAAATAATATAAAGTCATAATTTAATTTACATTATGAATTATTTACAAATTAAATTGATGTAGGAAACCATTTTATTTATGGAATTAAGAATTTTATTTATATAACCGTTTGCTACAAATTTATAAAGCATAAAATATTTTCAAAATTATTGTAATATTATCACCCATAATTTTTAAGGATTTGAAGGTTTTCCTCTTTCTTCTATATACAAAGAATTATTTTGGATCATGAAACCTCAACTCATAAAAAAACATTGTTTGTAGAAGGATACTGGAACAATGATATTCATGGAGAGTCTTCATTTGAAGTGAAAGAATCCATATAAAGGGCATGTGTCATTGTTCAAGTACGTGTTCACATTGCTAGATGCCTAGAAGCTTTATTTCCTATGTAAGTCCCTCATTTTCATTATTAACCATGGTCTAGGCCCCTGATCCCTGAACCCATCATTGCTTCCCAGAAATAACCAATGGAGGCCATATCCCACTTAGAGGCCAAAGATTCCATAGGAAGGACCTATGCGGTGTTTTAATACAACTTTTATGATACTTGAGCACAATAAGCTTTGTTAAATTCCTAGGGACTTTTGTATTTCTTGACGCGGGAAAAATTCCCCATGCCAAGATGAGGGAGGATTTCACTATGGAAGGTCCCAATCAGACCTACATCCATTTGGTATGGAAATATCCACCACCATGTCGTTCCAATTCTCGTTAATTAAATGTATTTCTCTTTGAAGAGAGACTTTCTCATTTAATCTAATCTAAATCCTAAATGCAATTCTAATCTACTATGCAAATGTGGTATTATTGTAATTTGTAACTGCTCCTAATCTAACAGTAACCAAGAATCAAATGTAGACATATAGTTTTACTTATGGAAACAAAAAGACACTACAAGGAGAACACCTTGCAAAGTTTTTTATGAATCTCCCCGAAACATTATTCCCTTAGATGTTTATAGCAGGGGTTATTAGCAAATATGGGTGACCGAAGGTTTTACAGAGGTTTTTTCTTTTCGATGTGCCTTTATGGTTCATATACACCTAAAAAATAGGTCACTATTGCTTAAATGTTTAAACGCACCATGATTGTTTATAGTGGAGGTTGTTAGTGGAGACAGGCGACCAAAGGTTTTTGCAGAGGTTTTTTTCTTCCAGTTCACCTTTATGGTTCATATGCACCTAAAATATACCTCATGGATGCTTAAAATGTCAAACACACCATCATTGTTTATAGAAAAGGTGGGAAACCAAAGCTTTTTGTGGAGGTTTTTTCTTGCTGTGACTTTAAGGTATATATGCATTGGCAAGTTGATGAAAAATAACACCCTAGTGCATCCATTTTCTAGTACCATTGCCATATTTTATAATAAAATTACATTGATTGAACACATTGCACCAATGTCGTTGAAAATTATACCCTAATGAACCTAACTATCATCAAGCACACCGCGATATGATAAATAAAAAAAAAAATTAATAAACCAATTTTCATTGTTACATTGCATCACGTGATTCCAAACTCTCAAGAAATCACCGGTTCTAATTTATTCCTAAGACACCATGTTTATGGTGCTCTACAACAACTCAGATAGCTTAATTGGTGGATTCCACACATTTCCATATTTTGGAAATTACCATGAATTTTCATTTCCTCCCAATGATGCAAGCATGCCTCCTCAGAATATAAGAGACCAAATAATTATTTATCACCTTCCAATTTTGCATTTTCCTCCAATCACAATTACAATTTAGCTTGAAATTTGAGATTTTTTCCAATTTCGCTTGGTGTGCCTAAGCCGTTTGGCCCGCCCTAACACAGTGTGTAATGTGTTAAATTCACAATGAACATCGATTTTGTTGTGTCTCATATATGTACTCACCATTTACGGTCGATAAAGCGCACCGTGATAAATTATTTAAAAAACATAGCGGTGGGTGCTTAGGAATGCCCTGAAATCGATGCATGGTGGGATTCTACCCACACCATTACATTTCACTTCATTAATCACACTACTAGCTAAACGATATATGAAATTTAACCTAGCGGTCCACCGAGCCTAACGAAATCCATTGGGGTGTACCCTAAAAATGATGCCCCGACACGTCAATGTTTAAATGCACTGTCATACTTTATAAAAGAAAATACGTGCACCAAATAAATCAGATGAATGCCATAGGACATTGTGCACCAGTGCACCTAAATTTCATAAGGCGCATTGCGGTAGGGTAAATAAAGAAAATTACCAAACCAATTTTCATATTTACAATGCATCTCATGCTTCCAAAATATCAAGCAAGCACCAATGCTCACCTTTCTTCCTAAGAAACCCTCTTTCCGATGCTCTACACTCACTTGGATAACTCCATTGGTGGATTCCCCCCATTTCCAAATTTTGGAAATTACCACGAATTTTCGTTTCCGATCAATGTTTCAAACATAAATTCTATATACATAAGAGACTAGTTAAATTAGTTATTACCTTCCTCTTTGCATTTTCATCTAACGAAAATTACAGTTTAGCTTGAAAATTAACATTTTTTTCAAAAAACAAATTCAATTTCTTATAGTGCACTTTAATGGTTGGGCTCGCCCCAACGCGGTGCATATTGTTTTAAAATCATAGCGAGCATCGCCTCCATTGCATGACCTATATCTATGATCCATTTCCTTCCAAGAAAGCACATCGCGATAAATTATTAAAGAAAAAAGCAGTGCATCCTTCAAAATGTCCCACAACTGGCGCACAGTGGGATTCTACCCATGCCAGTACATTTCACTCCATTAACCACATCATTCGATTAATGAAATATAAAATTTAACTTAGCATTGCATCAATTTTAATCAGCCACACTAGGGTGTACCCTAAACATAACTCCATGGCATGTCCATGTTCAAACACATCACCATACTTTATAAAAGAAAATAAATGCACACAATAAATCACACGAGTGTTGTTGAACATCACACACGGACACACTTCACTTAACCAAAAACAACGCAAACAAAACAATTTATAAAATTTAATATAGCGGTTCAACCATTTTTATAAAACACATCGGTATTGTATACAGAAATTCATCGGGACATATATTCCTTATTCCTCGATTCCTTATTCCTGGTTCTCTATCCTTAATAATGAACTAAGGTAGAAAACCTCGTTTCTCCACTATCATGGTGGTATTCATGCATTAGTAGTAACCATGCCCTCGGAGCCTGCTTGAGGCCATAAAGGTACTTCTTCAGTCGACAGACCAAAGATGAGTCCTGCATAAATCCCTGGGGCTGCTCCATGTAGATCTCCTCATAGAGATCGCCATGAAGAATTTCATTATCCAATTCCATGTGATGGACTTGCCATCCCTTGGCTGTCACAATGGTAAGTGCCAATCGTATGGAATCCATCTTCGTTACTCGAGTGAAGGTCTCATCATAGTCAATACCATGCACCTGCTGAAATCCTTTGGAACCAATCTTGGCTTTGTATCTGCTAATATGTCCATCCGCTGTGCTCTTGGTCCTGTAGACCCATCTACATCTGACAAGTTTCCTCCCAGAAGGAAGGGGAACCATATCCTAAGTTTGGTTCTCGAGGAGGGAGTTGTAATACTCCTCCGTGGTTGATTCCCAAAAGGGATTTCTAGCAGCCTCGCCATAATAATATGGATTTGAAGACTGAACCAAGAAAATATGTATGGATGAAAATGGTCGAGTAGCAATGAGTGCAATAGGAGGCTCCTCAAAATAATATCGGCTCCCCCTAGTATCGCCTCGATCACCAACGAGATCCCATGCATCCTGAAGAGTAGTCTGTGCCCAGTTGGGCCTCTGCTCTCGCTCTGCAACTGCATCTGGATTCTTTGACTCTGCATATGACTTTACTGGATCTGAATCATCTGATTCCTCTGAATCAGAACTCTTTTCTGTACAAGAGTCGGCATGTGCATGCTCATCATCTCAGACAGGTGGAAGAATGAAGGTCTCTCCATGCAGTTGTTGAGGTACATGCGAGACGCTTTCCTCTAATTGGACACTTCGCTCAATGATGAGCTAGTCCGAGGAAAGATCAATAAGTCTATATCCCTTCACACCGTCGGGGTATCCAACAAAAATACACTCAGTACTCTTGGACCGAGCATAGGGAACTGTGTGCTGCAACTTAATCCATGCTTCATGGAAAATATTATGGATCTCATGATTCACATACTCTCCCCCATTATCAATTCAGAGGAATTTGATCTTCTTTTTGGACTATGTCTCAACAAGGGATTTGAAATCTTTGAGGTGTTGAAAGACCTCATATTTTTTCCTGAGAAAGTAGATCCATGTAAGGGGGGGATTGTTTCCCTTCCCGTCTTCTGATTCTCGTCATTATTGTCTCTAGCTAGTGTTAGAAGGACAATGTCTCAAGAATCACGCAAATTCTTATGGAAGGGGGGCGGGGGAATGAAATGAACAAAAAATCCATTTAGTAAACTGGAAAATAGTACGCGCCCCCAAAGCTCATGGAAGTTTAGGGATCCTAGATGCGATAATATCAAATATGGCCTTGGGAGAGAAACTTATTTGGCATTTGATATTCGACAAAGTGAACTGGTGGAAAAATTTCCTATGGAGAAAATACCTGGCAGGGGATCGACTAAGATTCCTTGATTATCCACAAAGCGGGGGGGCCTGGGTCTCCAACCTGGAAACTTATTAAGTCTTCCCTTCGTCTTTTCTATAATCTCTGCACATGGATTATTGGAAACATAGATAACATAAGAACCTATAAATACAACATAATGGGACTTCCCCCCTAGAAAAGGACCAGGCCTTCCGACAGTTGGCGGGTTGGTGTGCATCCAAAAATATCCTCACATTAGCAGATATCTCCTTATGGTTGAGTTATGGAAAGTGGTCGGGATGGAAAATTGATAATCTTCCCCCTCACCGGAATGATAGTTTCCATCAAGCTTGTTGAAACCTCTGAGGCTATGCACCTTTCAATCATCGGGAGAGTCTAGGGGAAACAATCATATTCTGTCAAAGAGGGATATGCTTGGTTTCTCTTTCAATAAACTCTTCCCTCGAGGTCCCCTTTATGGTCACGGATTTGGAAGATGCACGGTTGCCAAAAGTAAATTTCTTTTGTTGGACCATGGTGCATGGGGAAATCCTGGTTGGAGAAATCTTAAAGAAGCATGGGTTCGGAGGCCCCTTTTGTTGTGACATGTGTGAGGCTGATGAAGAAACTCTCATCCATATATTCCTATATTTTCCATATTCTAAATCGATTTGGGCAATTTTTCATATATTCAGCAACTAGAACTATTTATATGAAGGTACACTTAGGAACAAACCTCTCTCGTTTGGCTAAAGATTCAGTTTGTCTTACACTTTTTAAAGAACCATGTTGTTTCTTTATTTTCTTTTGTTTGCTTTGAAGGTCTAGGGTGAAATTTTAAGCATTAGATCCTCCCACTGAATCCCTATGTTCAAGAAGTGGTTTAGGGTCTATGTTAGTCTTTACCTTGTTAGTGCTTCCAGTGAATCCCTATGTTCTCTTTACCTTGTTAGTGCTTTGAAAAACGAAATGTATCATTTATTTGTGTTTTTTCCTTTCTAAGCATTTCAAAATATCATTTTTTTTTTTTTTTTTTTTTTACATTTAGTTATGCATCTTTTTTGGTAGTTGTAGCATGGGTTGTTTATTACAAAAGAAAATAATTTCATTTCCAAAGTTACTTCTATGATATTTCCTTGAAAGTTTAGTAGTTTGCATCTACATTGTAAAACAAAAAGCACATTCTAGGAAACTTCTTACATTTTTAGGATCTTGGACTACCTTACTTCGAAAAGTGATGAATCTTTATATAATATAATGTTAAAGGTAGTGACAAAAACTAAAAATAATTATGAAAATTTAATCGTAATGCTCAAATAATGATGGATATTTAATATAAGAAAAGGATGGATATTTAATATAGGAATGTATTTATAAAAAATATCATATTTAAGTAGTGATGATGGATATTTAATATAAAAATCAAGTAGTGGTCATATGCATGACCACTCTTTCAAATTCAGTGCACATCCTTGTATCAGTATAGTTAAATAATCTCGTTTAAAATAGTGATATTGTAAATCTTCATCAAAATTTTATTCCATCATGGATCCAAAATGAAACTTATTAGACACAAAAGCACATTCAAAGTCTAAGTGCACTGGTTTGATTAAAATCTTAGGAAACATATAATTTATTACATTATCATATTAATTTGTTCATTTGGATAACATTATTGGATAAATAATGAATGAAGCTAGATAAGCAAATTGAATTTGCCAAAAGGATCTAATAATTTTTCCCTCAAAATTGATCAACTTAAACTCTTATATTAAAATCCAAAAACATGATATCACTGGAGTGATAAATGTATGAATACAATAAAACTGGTCAATTCAGAGAAAAAAACCATGAGCCAAGATTTTTTCATAATGACTTATTCAATGCAATGCAAAATTTTAATTTCAAATGAAAAGTCCTAATGAACATAAATCCTTATATTAAAATCTAAAAAATTATATCACTGAAATGATAAACCGTATGACTACAATAAAACTTGTCAATTCATTAAAAAAAAAAAATCCATGAGCCAAGATTATTTCATAACGAGTTATTCAATGCAGTGCAAAATTTTAATTTCAAATGAAAAGCCCTGATGAAAATAAACCCTTATATTAAAATCGAAAAACTGATATCGCTGGAATGATAAATTGTATAAATACAATAAAACTTATCAATTAAGAGAAAAAAACCATATAACTGAGCGGAGATTATTTCATAACAGGTTATTCAATTACATCATATGGCAGTGCAAAATTTTAATTTCAAATGAAAAGCCCTGAATGTTGGTGAAGAGGTTATCATCGGGTTTCGTGCATTTCCATCCGACAACTTCCAGGCTTCGGTATCTGCATCCGACATCCTCCACTCTTTGGTATCCAAATTCAGAACTATCATCTTCAATCCCTCCCTCCTCGGAATAATCATGATGCTGTTCTTTCCGTCATAGGCAGCTGCTAACTCGTATGATGGAAATTGTAATTCGTGCGTAGTCAAAAGCTCCCATTGCCCACCACTGGGATTTGACTGCCATAAGCCCATTAAAGACAAGGAATGCCCTACATTAGCTTTACGGCCGATGATGGCACCTAACAGAAATATTCGGCTCTTGTAAATCATCATCTTAATGTTCTGCACCCGTTCCACTACCATGCGTAATACCAACTGGGGCAATTGCAATATTCTTTGTCTAACAACGAACAAGCCGGTTTCTGTGTTATAACTCGCCAGCAGAGACCGATTTATTGAGCTGTAGAAGATGGTGTTGTCATCTAAAGTGGAATGGAATGGTCGCCTGAATAATTTGTAGTCCACGTTTGAACAGAGCCTTACAGTCCATTTGTCTGTAGAGGAACTGTAAACAAGAGCATGTACCTGAGTTGATCTCAGTTCTCCCCACACCATTACTTTAAATGTTTTACCGGCGGCGTCGACAACTATGTTGATGGACATGGATGGCTGCACACACGTAGGTGTGCTGTTGCTCCCCCATAGTTTTTTCTTCAAACACGATTGGAGCCGAAGGCGCTGGCTGACCATTGTATCCGGAAGCAGCTGGAAGCGTGTTGTTAAGGCATTAGAAACCACCATTTTTCCTTCACTGCTTACGAAAAGCATAAGACCGTCGGCAGCTCCATGGAGAAGCCAACATTTAGTCAGATCCGCATGATGCCTTGCCTGCAAAAAATACCACTTGTTAGACTTGTTGTTCAAGAGGCAAAAATCGTGGGGATTGTGGGGATCGCTTGTGAGAGCAATCCAGGAATCCTGATTTCTCCCGTCGTATAACCGTTGAAATATATTGGAGGACGAAATGATACGATGCCAAGCGACACAAGTTCGACGAGCTCTCAAGAGGTCGCAGATAGATAGGCGAGACAGAATGTCATGAAGAGTGGCTTCGGGTAGACAGTCCAACAGGCATTGCGTTGATCCATCAACACGCAGTTTCTTGACAGCGTTATTGATTCGCGTCTCCTCGGGTTGAGATGGGACGGTGCGAATTCCTGGGTCACTGCAGCCACCGTGGTGAAAATACCTCCACTCATTAACATCAAAGTAATTACTTCCCACATTCTTGCCCTTGCCCTTGGGGCTGTGATCATAAATCTCAATACTGTTTCTCATCATGAATCACCAGCCAGAGCCAAAAACCTAACTTAAGACCAAGCCAAACCAAACCAGAGCCAAAACTTCAAGATCAAGTGAAGCGATGAATCACCAAATCTATCAATTTATTTATACATTTTTACCATTGTCCACATGAAACTGATTACGTCCCACATTCTTGCTCTTGTCCACATAACACTAATTACTTCCTGACCTTGTCCACATGAAACTCACATTCAAGCGTGTGTATTTATGATTTATTTGTTATAAACATTTTTTTATATGACTATGTCAATGGTGGTCCGCTTCCCAAATTCAAGATTGTATTACTTCCCACATTCTTGCCCTTACTTCCTACATTTAGGACGGTGTATTTATTTATGAACATTTTTTAATATGACTATGTTAACGGTGGTCCACTTTCCAAATTCAAAATTCAAAATGATGTATCTATGATTTATTTGATTTTGTTTATATAACTACGTCAATGATGGACATTTATATATTTAATTAAAAAAATTGATGTATTTATGATCGATTTGTTATAACATTATATTTTATATTTTATAATGTCCACCCATATTAGATGGGGTATATTTTATATACCACATTCTTTCCCTTGTCCACAGGAAGCTAATTACTTCCTACATTTAGGCCGGTGTATTTATTTATGAACATTTTTTAATATGACTATGTTAATGGTGGCCGACTTCCCAAATTCAAAATTCAAAATGATGTATCTATGATTTATTTGATTTTGTTTATACGACTATGTCAATGATGGCCATTTATATATTTAATTAAAAAAAATGATGTATTTATGATCGATTTGTTATAACATTATATTTTATATTTTATAATGTCCACCCATATTAGATGGGTTATATTTTATACAATATAATATAATATGTACATTTATTTTATTTTTAGACATTTTAAGTGTTTAAAGATTTGTATTTTATTTTATTTTTATTTTTCTTAATATTTAATAAGTTTAAATTTAAAATGTTTTACATTAATAATCCCTTTGTAGACTTTACCAGTCAAATCGCTGGGCGGAGGGGGGTTCCTTGTCCCACAAACAAGGGGGTCTCACACACCAATTTGGTGTGCTGGCTTGATTGTGACCTTAAAAATAGATTATTATTAATATATTGTTTATGTTTTTAATTAGGTTAAAGTGGGTGGAGGAAGATAACAAATTCCTCCCAACCACCCAAATTAAACTTAATTAACAATAATATAATGTTCATAGATTTAACTACCATGAATATTACATTTTAAAATTGTGTATAGGTTTAAATCCAAAAGAAGAGAAGGCCCCTTGTCCCACACACCAATTTGGTATGTGGTCTCTTAAAATTGGATTATATATATATATATATACACACACACACACACACACACACATCCACTTGTTCTTATAACATTAATCATTGTTCAAATGTTAAAGTGTATCCATTTCTTGTATGTATAATGTTTAATTTAATCATGAGTTAGTGTTCAACATTTATTTTAAGTTATATTATTATAAAAGTAATAATAATTAAAGTTGATTTTTTTTTTTTTAAATTTATAACTAATTAGTTATGTAATGGTTTTCAAGAATAAAATAAAGAATATAAACATTATGCCATCCATTAAAATTGACCATATTCAAGCAGTAATGGAGATTTATTTTTACGAGTTCAATTCATGATTACATTTTTTTTAAGAGAAACGGGCATATTTATATTATTTAAAAAAGCTGTGTGAGTTCCAAAAGGATACAGATGGCAGGGTGCAGGCACCTCTGCTATTGCCATGAAAACAAAAATTCTGTTTATGCCGAGGACGAAATTGACCATTGTTCTGTGTGAGCTACAGACTTGCCATGTGAAAATGGCTATTAAACTATTTAATAACAAAATGAATTTACAATTCATGAAAAATCAGAGCTATATGTGGGGTTGTCCTGGATCGTTCTATGGTGTTTCTTGATTCTCCTCCACCTGGTGTACTTCCTCATGGTCCTGCGCCTGGTTATCTTCCACCCAAACCCGATCAGAGAACCCTGGAGCCATCGGTACGTGCTGATCGTTGCTAGCAACGAAGTGGAAGGTTGAAGGTAAACAAGATTCTTTTGTGCCTACATAATGGGCCTGCTTCTGAGGATTTTTGAGTCATTGATTGACTGCTCCTATCTACCTTGTATTGTGGTTAAACCTCCTAAGAACAATTGCTAGTGTTCTTGGTCGTGTCTGATTTCCAATTGCTGCATCTTAGTCTGCATTTCGGCAATACTTTCGCGAATCATTTGGGTTTCCTGATGGAGTTCTCGGTGCCTCGAACCTGAGAGTTATTCTATGCACCTGCAGTATGTTCGTAGGGTTGCTCACGTAGATCCTCAGTGGAGCATACTAAGAAGGTGCAGGGTTTTATGGACCGTCGTCGCATGATGTTGCAGTGAGTGAGGGTCAAACAAACATTGTGCAGAGGGATGCATGGCAGGAAGGTTGATTAAGAACCGAGAGGGACGAGTGGCTGGGCGATAGAGCTATACAGGATGGAATGGGTCCAACAACCAGAGATTGACATACCGTTAAGAGAAGAGGGAGCCATCATGTCCCACAAGCGAGGGGGGAGTTGCATTGGGTGAAAGTGCAGAGCCGACGCAGAGAGGTGGCTACGGATGATCGAGGATTTCAGACATAGATCCTTGATATAAAAGGGAACTCAAGCGAGGGGGAGGGGATGACGCGAAGGGGGAGAGGGGAAGCACGTGGTTGGCAAGGAGCTGTGTGCCACAGAGGACGGGGGAAAAAACGAGTGTGGGAAAGGCAGGAGGGAATGACTCGAGGAATGAGGCAAGGGAGGG
>Ga0228600_1000065_pt1 | contig 14487 bp, 7 predicted proteins | sample CRU5metagenome_FD_182730 | JGI IMG/M metagenome (GOLD analysis project Ga0228600, IMG submission 182730) | Spruce roots microbial communities from Bohemian Forest, Czech Republic - CRU5 | ecosystem: Host-associated > Plants > Roots > Unclassified | place: Czech Republic: South Bohemian Region... | reverse complement strand
CCTTCGACCTTACGAACTGTATTCATCGACCTTGCTTGCGAACTGCCTTCATCGACCGGGGACCAAACCAGAAAACTGATTGAGATCTCGATTTAGACCCGTTTCGATCTCGACCTGATATCTTCGATCTTTATATCCGTTTCGATATCCTCTTTCCCAGCTCTCAGTCCTGTTCCCTTTAACGGAGCACTTTCGATATCGGCTTTATTCTCCGATTGCAGCTTACTATTTGAATGAGTTATTGTTATTAAGAGTTATTAAAAATTCTCTCGACAGGTTTGAGAGCGCAGGGGGAGGAAGGGAAAGTTTGCAGGTTAAAAAAGGCGATATATGGTCTCCTCGGGCTTGGTTCGAGATATGAAGTTTGGTTATGACGAGGGGGTTCCAGAAAAGCAATGCCGATCGTACATATCCAGTGTTCATAAAAAAAGGAGACAAGAGGAAGCCCACTGTTCTCTTCGGGTACTCTGTTTATAACTCTAAATTAAAAAGTAAAATTATGATATTAGTCAGATCAGATAAGTCAAGGATCGCAAAGGATTCAATCCAGCCCGGGACGGTCCCTGCGGCTACCTTATAGCGGACGCTTCCGAGTGAAGCAGCCCGCCAGTCTGCCCAAAGGCAAGTAGTGGCAAGAATCGGGTCAGATTCTGCCGGGACGCGATAGCTGATTCGCCCTACACTCGGGTCACGTCGTTCCCCCGAGGCCCAGAAGCTCAAAGCGATTCAGCAATATTGAGATGCTTTTAGTTACCGAGTGGCTAGTTCGGCTGGTGATTCGTTCACCTGCTTGCTAGCTTCCATCGCAAGCACGCTATCTTTTGTTCGCCCGCTACCGCACGGACCGACTCCACATAGAGCCGAGCTAAGGCTAGCAGTGAGCGGCAAAGGGAGAGCCGATCCAACTCCGAGAGGCCACTTTTCCATCCGGGTTGAAAATGCACGGTTTTAGTAAGCGAAATCGATTATTGAAAGCATTTAAGGTAGAACCTTCCATACATCTGGTGCTTATAAAAAGTCTCTAGCAGTCAGTGACTCCTAAGCGATTCATTCAAGTGGTACAGGTATATATAACAGGTCCAGGTCTTAAGGTGGTTAACTATGCAGGTGGGTGGCAAGTCCTAAAAGGTAAAGGCTCTTCGTCTGTCTGAAGCAGTAGGTAATCCTGAATCGTCGTATTAGCAAGGCTCCTCTTAAATCAAAGTAATATGCCCAGAAGTAGTGTTACCCAGAATAATTCATAAGATAATAAGATAAGTGGGGTTAAAAGGTTATTCATATCCTAGTGCTGTATGTAATACTGGATGTAGGCTGGGTGAATCTCATCCCGAGAAGAGAAGTCTAGCGCAGTAGCAACAATTCTTGCCTGAGTCAAGTGGTATAGGTAGAAGGCAGGTCTAGTTCTTCAGGTGGGTAATTCGGGGGAGTTGGTAACAGTAAAGGTCAATATCCTATCTTATTGCCTACCCATACTGAGAGTATTCCTGGCTTCATGAATGGGTTGGCAGCACTCCGTTTGTTGAGGAGCGTTAAGCCGCTCGACCAAAGGTACGAAGTCGCTCATCCATCCGATGGGTGAGGTACGTTAAGTGACTCGACCCAAAAAGGGCGAGGAACGAAGTCGCTCATCCATCCAAAGCTTGAAACCTTTGCTCGGTAGGTCTTCGATACGGTTCTGCTTATCGATCCGATTCGACCCGAATTGAAATATAGGGACTTTGTAAATGTATCTATGTGACATTCTATATTAACATATGTAGTTACCACCCAGAGTAACCAAGCGGAGTCTCTTCTCTTAGCCCAGCTCTGGCATCCACCTTACGTGGTTTCTCCTATTCGCTCATATGAAAACAAATAGTAAAAGACTGGGAGATTAGAAAAGAGAGTTATTCTCTTTTATTTGGGACACATTGAATTATTATCTTTTCCATTGCCAGGTAGAGATGGTTATATAATACATTATAACAAATAGAGATGTAACATTGTAGCGGTTCGTACCTCACCCTCTCACCCCGTTCAATCCATAATGATGAGTAGTGCCATCTTAGTTCTAAAAAGAAATAAGAACTACTTATAATAGCTCTAGCGAAGAAGCTTCTTGTTTTATCCTTGGTCATTATGATATTTATATTGCCATGGAGACGTTGAACCTGCCTAAAGCCCCGCTAGTCGCGGGTGTTGATGCACTTGGATCTACTAAACAACAATGCTGCTGGTGGTGAATAAACCGGTGCGTAGGCTGGTGCTATTTTTACTCGATCAATGAAATCAACTCAATCTCCAACTACTCAATATCGATCTGGGACTACTACTTCAATATATAATATATGGCGAGGAGGTGGGTCGAGGTACTGCCCCCTTGACTTATACCTTTCCTGCTACTAGTGATCCTGGGACTAGACTGAAAACTAGAAAAGCATAGTCTTTGGATAGTCTTTGGTGGGTTCTTTCCTTCCTTTGTGGGCTTTATTATTCTGAGATGGTCCCCTCTTTCCGCTCTAAGGATGTGTGCCGTGGTATCTCAGTATGTGGTTTCTTATTTCTTATAAGCATGCGGTCCCGACGGGTAAACCGTATAGCTCAGAATCGGGAGGCTCTCGAACTGCTCCTACTAGGTATTAAATGAAAACTCGACCTGTAGTATCCTATATAAGTGAATATTCTCACTTATAAGTTAATATTCTAACTGTTATTTTTACCTTTGTTCCTGCTTGTGCCTCTCCGGCTGATAGGCTTTGATCTCGAGATAGATAGGCTTTGATAGAACTACTCCTTTTTTATACTTTGACTTTGTTGTCGAAGGAGCTTATGCCTCTCCTCCTTTAGAATCATCCTTTCCTTAGTTCAATAGTAAGCTTCGCCTTTTTTCAATCTATTGAGAGCGCGGCATTACCAATGAATTCATCATACCAATGAAGAGGGATGCTTTACATCCGATTGAGAGACGCATTACACCGAGAAACCCATAGCAGGGAGGGTATCATTTCTGGGGCATAAAATTGATCACGTGAGGTTTCGCTAGAGGTGTTGAGTGTTGCCTTCGCTGCGAGATAAACTTCCACTCGGTCAATGAGATATGAATCCGGACAATATGATGGCTATTGAGCTGGAACTCAATCTGCTACGGGATACTCCGCGGCTGGTGGATATGCATCTGGATAGGGAACTTGATTCGCTGCTGTTAGCTCTGGATCCGTATCTGGAGGTGATAGCTATGGAATATCTGGGATGGGAATAGGCTCTATTGCTATTGATGGATCAACAGGGTCAAAAGCTAGCTCTGCTCCGGCTTTCGTCTTCCTCTGCTGGGTCGTTGTACCGTAGCTTCTTTAGTGATACCTGTGCCTGTCTGTCTCCGCGCTTCTTTCCTAAGGTAGTCCTTAAATAATCCTAAAGATAGGTAATGGAATTAATAGCTAGAGCTAGGTACGTGCCCTCGTTCCTAGGGATAGAACCCGGCTATTCGTTTTTATATACGTAATATGACATATGGAAGCTTCATTGGGGAAGGTTTTATCCATAGGGAAAAGGGTAAGGTCCCTTGATTTCTTCCCCTCTCCCTCACCCATATGATGAGTGAGCGTTAACACCCTTATGGTCGAGCGACTACGTTCCTCTCCCTCACCCATATGATGAGTGAGCGTTAACACCCTTTTCAGTTTCCCTTTCATTCAAGAAGGGCTTACTCTCAAGTGTTACTCTTTAGGGCATAACAATACATCTTCTCACGGATAAATACTTAGTCATAATCTCAAAGTGTTCCTCTTTAGGTACGTTAAGTGACTCGACCAAAAGGTACGTTAAGTGACTCGACCCAAAAAGGGCGAGGGTGAGGCAGCGAACTCTCGACCAACGGGAGAGGAATTGACTTCATGTCAATACAATATCGCTGCTATTATATATGTAATTAGGAAGATTCTTCCCTGTAGGTGTACACTTCGTTACATAAGTCATAGCAAGGCCTATTAGGAAAGTAAGGGACATTGGGCTTATTTCCTTGGCCGGCATTCGTAGATTCAGAGACTAGGTGGTTATTTATTACGTATGTATGGATCGGGCTGACAGTTATAGTCGTCGTTTTTATTCTAAGGAAAAGGGAAATCCAGAGAGAGCGTAGCGTTGAAGGTGGAAAGGAATATTAACGTTCGTGCCTGAATGACCTTACTCTCTGCGGCTTGAATTGGATGGAGTCATTCTGAACTGAACCCGCGCAATGAATATGATATAAAAACCCGGAAAAGATAGAGCCTCAAGTCCCACTATTATTTACGTAATAACCAACCCTCCAATAGCATGGATCATCGGGCTCTTAAGTCGACTCTTTCCTGAACGGAGTACTTAAAAAAAGCGCTCAGCCTCCGGCCATCGAATCTCGCCGATACAGCCCCGGGGAAGGACGCAGAAGAGCGAAGCATGGGGAGCTTTGAAGCATGGTCTATCTATAGCAAGCAAGTAAGCGGCCTGGGTTAAACGAAGCTCAAAGCACCCCTCAGAAAACCTAGACATCGAGAGGGAAGCACTCGACTTGTCAAATAGGGCGTTCATGCAATGCACTCGACCCGTAAAAAGGACTCGACTTCTCAAATCAAATAAATAGGGCTTAAATGCGCTCTTAAGTACTCACCGGCCCTATCCTACCGGTCGAGTCATGCCCAATTTGTCGTTATTACATACATAACATGACTGCGATTGACGGGTGGACTGCACTCCCTCTTAAGATTGAATCAGTCCGAATTCTTAAGTTAAGAGTGAATTTCCTCTCCCTCGACTCGACCTCCTCCCCCATCCATCCTTAATAAAGTTTAGTAGTGGTAGTAAGATTGTTAGTGTGAGTGGTAGTGGTAGGGGTAGTGTGCGATAGGTATTTCACGTACTATTTTGTTAGTGGTAGTTCAAGTAGCAGTATTAGTTCGAGTAGTTGCATTGATGGATGTGACACAGTAGTAGCGGTTACACGGTTACACAGTAGTAGCATGGTGAGCGATGGGGTTAGCGAGGGATAGATAGCTTGAGCGATGGTGATATTGCTTGGTTCGGTAAGTAGAATCAGTCTATCTAGGTAGGTAGGCAGGTAAGGTTGCTTGCTTGTAGGTTAGCTTCCGAGCCTTTATCGATTTCTAAGTAAGCGTTTAAGGTAGAACAGTAAAGGTAAGGGGCGGAGAGATGGAGGATTGAGATATTCATACATATAGTTCTTCTATATCTTCCTTGTGGTTTTTAGCTTGATAGAGGAAGAGTTAATCCTAGCTGTCTATAGTAAGAGATGAGGTTTTTTATAGGAGGAGTAAGAGTAAGAGCTTCCTTGTGTTACCAAGAGTATATATAGTTAGTAATCTATTCCATTTAGTTAGGAGTTCCTAATAATTAGTAAGCTAGTTATGGTTAAGTATAAGATATCCTAAGTATAGTCTAATAAGAGTCTCAGTTAAGTCTAAGTCTACTAAGTCTAGTAGAAGATCCTTTCCTTATTATAACTCTAAGCTTTATCTTCCTATTATTCCTGATATAATAATATCTTCCTTATATACCTAATATAGGAGGTTCCTTACCCTCACGTAGTTCAGGTAAGTATCTTCGATTCCTTTCATTCTCTGCGTGAATAAAAGTATCTAACGATTCCTTATAGAGTCTTGTTAACTATAGCAAGAGTAGTCATTGCTTTCCCTAATAAATAGTCTTTATCGATCGATATAAGAGGAATGAGTAGTTTGTTGGCCAAAGTACGCCGTAACAATGCTTGTTGAAATGAGGTTTAAGTGAGGTACTGCAGACCAGGTTGAGGGGCTATTATTGTTAGGTCTAGTTGATCATTTCTATATCTAGTTACTTAGCTTCCTTAGATATTGATTCTGAGAGTTATAGCTTCCTTGGAGTATCTTATTGCTCCTAATAAAGTGTTGTTAGCCTAAGCATAAGTAGTAATTACTGATAGAGGGATAGAGTCCTTATAGAAGTAAGGAGTAAGCTAAGAATGAGTAATGAGGATATTCCTGATCTTGCTTATATACCAAGTTATCTATACCAGTAAGGAGCGAACTACTAATAAGATGATAGGATTGTTCGAGTAAGAGTGATAGGTTGTGCAGTAATGAGAGTTGATTGGTTTCTGTTTCGATTGATGCTAGATTTCCTATAGAGAGATAGACAAATCTGTTAATATATTATACATGGTTGGTTGTTCTGAGAGACATAGTGGTAAGTGAGAGAGAGTCGATTAGTGATAGGTTGCTAAGAGAGATTGTTAGAGCTTGTTGGTTAGGGAAAGATGATTATAGCTTTGTGATAGCTTTATCGTTATAGCTTTGTTAGAGCTTTAATTCGATATATTGCCTCTCTATTCCCTCTAGAGACAATCCAATTATTAATAATACGATGCATGCTAGTAGTTGTTCTGATGATACACGGCATAAGATAGATCTCTGGTAGTTGTTGTGAGATGCATAGTTGATTGGTTATGCCTTGATCTTCCCTCTATAGATACATGAATTCTTTATATGACGATGCATTGGTCTATAGATTAGTGAGTGTTGATAGATTGGTTAGTTATTCATTAGGATTCGAGATTGTCTTTAGATTCCCTTAAGAGATGATTGAACTCTTATTACACGATGCAGTATTGATAATAGATAGATATGTCTATAGAGATTGGTTAATGTATTGAATAGAGATAGTTAGTTTATTATTTATCTTGTAGTTTATTGGTTTCTTTCTGGTAGATATATCATATATAGAGAGAGAGTTGATGTAGTGATGAATGTGATTATACGATGTATAGTGACTAGATGATCAAGATGGTATTAAGTAGATATGATGATGGAGTAGAGAATAGGATGCATCTTTCTCTAGAGTTGTTGATGTATTTCTGTTATGATAGTGGTTGATTCGGGGATACATGGTTGATTGGTCTTCGATAATTCGATAGTTGATTAGCTTATGTTGATAGTTGTTGGTTTATTGGTATGGTTATTGATATATGCATTGTATATATATTTATTATTTATTGGTTAGTAGATTGGTTGTTGTTGTATTGATGGTGGTAGTTGTGGTTTATGCCTCCTCTTCCTTCTTCCTACCTCAGTGGGGGTTGGGGGGGTCCTCCCCCAGCACTTACCCCGTAAAAATAGAATATATGGGCAGTGTACATTGATGGCTTATTGATGTATCCCCTGTGTTTGATGCCATGATAAGTATTTATCGACAATGGGTATTGATCTCCTGCTCTTTCATTTAATAAGTAAATGGATGGAACCTATAAGCTTCCTAATGGTCATCGGTTTCATTAATTATAATCCAGGTAAGCTACAGTCAGCTAGAGTAAGCTAGATTTCTTTCTGGTCATGGTAAAAATAAATTGTTGTAGTAATCGATGAAGGAGTGGATTCGGTTCCACATGGTTGATGTGGTGGTTTTTGCCTGCTGTTTATAGATCGAAATATGGGGTATCATTAATATCAAAATCTAAGAGCTTGCCCTAAGAACAGGTGAGGGGGATAAAGGTTTAAAAAATTGATGAGGATTTCGTTTTCCCTTGCTTGAGAAATAGAAATGATGAGTATTTTTCCTATTGATGTCTTCCTGATGTAAATTATAGAAATTATCTCTGTGTATTTTTCTGTGTATTTCTCTTGAATTCATGGGCATCCTCCCATTTTGATGTATGCTCCGTGTAGATAACAGATCTCCACTTATATCTCCGCTTTCTCTTCCTTTATTTCTATTGAATTGTTCCTCTATAGTGAGTCTATGGGCTAGTTACTCTCTAGTGAGTTCTATAGTGAGGTAATGATGGGTGGTGCTTTTAGGAAGAAAAGTCAAGTAATGGGAGGTTGAGCTATAAAAACCCCAATAAAACCCGTGTTTGTGGTAAACCCTAAGGTTTTGGTACTATAGCTAAGTTGTTGTGCCTGTTTTTCTAGGGTTTTTGGAATAATCATTTATCTAGTTATGTTGATTCCTTTGATAGTATTCTCTTGCCCTGTATCTCTTGCTTAGCCTACCGGTGTAGAGAGCCTAGCTTTCTCGGTGTTTATTGGATGTCCCAGTGTGTTCTCGTTGTTCCTCTTGCACGCTTGATTCCCAGGGTTGGTATCCTTGTATCTTTTCTATTGTGTATCCTGTCTATCAATCATAAGAACCCATCGTTGCGTATTTCAGCTTCGGTCATTCGCCTCGTCTATTCGTATCAAAGCCTCGATAAGCCCCGGCCATTCGTGTCATTCGTCTCTAAGCCTGAACCATGATCATTTGGCCCCGGTCATGAGTATCCGAGCCTCTTGAGATGCATCTTCCCATCCTTGGCTTTTCCTGTGCTTTTGTTGTGGACAACCCCGGACAATTCATGAATTTCCCTATAATTACCTGAATTCTCCTTGAAGCCTTATAAATGAGGCAAATTCCTTAATGTTTTCCTTCACCCATATGATGAGTGAGCGTTAACACCCTTCCTTGTAGATGCTTTTGTCAGGTTTTGTTCTCCCTCCTAATGAGTCATCTACCCCATAATTGCCTATTACTCACCTTTTTTCCCCATAATTGCCTGTTACTCACCTTTTTGACGTTTCCGAAAGCTCGATAGTTTCCGTCTCGACCAAAGAAATCCTATACGAATTGGCGTGCTTCCTCAAAGTTGTTGATGATCCTCTATACTGGTAGGGATGAGACTTCCTGCCCCATGACTGTTATAAAGGTAGGTCGTGAAGCCCCTGATTGGCGCCTAGCCTTACGCCCCAGTCGATAAGAGTATCCCAGCCTCTTAACCAAGCTAAGCACCAACCCCAACCCCAGGGCGTACTCGATGTCTCAGCATCCTCAGACTTGATATGCGAGCAAGTGAGGGGCCTCGAGATGCCCCACCGGATTACCCCGGATTACCTTTGTCTGGGTCTGGTGAGCACCTCTAAGTGGAGGGTCAAAGGGGAGGTAGGCCTGGGCTTCGGGATCTCGAAATGGAAGGAAGGGCCGGGCCTTGCTATGATGCCTGCGACTTTACTACTTTAGGCAATTTGCAGTTTCTTTTCTTATTTTCTTGATGGGCTAAACTCCCTTGCATAAGAAAAGAGGGATTCGATCCAGCAAAAGGCGGGGACCCTATACGCTCTCTTACCTGCCTAAGCGGGGATCTCGATAAGCACCCAACTGCCCTGCCTCAGAAGAAGAAGCCATAGGTAAATCTGATGTAAAACCCTATATGTGCATATAAATAAGATTCGTTGAACCAAGAGCAAGGGCATCATCTACGAAGATCCAAATCCCGTGCCATAACCTTTCCCTTCGAATAGTTCGCTCGGTCCTTGGAAGGTCGAGAACCCTGCCTCTACACCTTTATAATAATCGTTTAGGACTGCGCCCCGCTACTTATTGAATAATCGTTCAAGACTGCCCGTTTCAAGTAACATCCTGCCAGATTCACTATGGAGGTTTATGGGAGAGCCGAGGCATATTTAATAAAGTAACGGCGGGCGGGTAGGAACAAGATCCAAGGACCGGGTCGAAGGTCGAAGCGTAGCGAAGGTCAAAAAGAGATCAAACGGGCTAATGCATTATAGGGAAGCGTCAGCCGTGTCATAAGAGCCGTACACCGATTCACCTACAATCCCTGCATCTACTTATCCACGAGATCCGCTATGAATCAGGCTATCTATCCCGAAATAAAGGATCAAGTTCGTCCGTTGGATCACTATAGATGCCCCTATTTGCTCATTACGTAGATAATGGTACTCGGCCCTATCGATCGTTGGCTTTGAACCTCTACCACGTCTTCTTGGTTTTAACCCCCACTTCCCTCCCCACTAACTCAATCCTCTCCTTGGTCACAAACATATGCGAAAATATACCTAAAGAGTTACCGCCTATGTTGAGTTGAGTTTAGAGTAGTGCATTAATATATATAATAGGATTAGTTAGTGAACCTTGTACTATCCCCCGATTCCATCAAAGTACAGGTTCCTCTTACAAGGGTGATCAAAAAACTTAACGAGAAAAAGCTTATTTCCCCCGGACATAAAAGAAATGTGGGAAACCATTGTTATTTCCAAGTACGAATCTATTTCCCGCGGGTGATTTCATTACTATGGCCCGTGTTCCAATATAGACCAGTTTCTTAGCTTTATTAGGATATATTTGTTTCACACCATGTGTGCCAGTGTTTATCACATTACTTCCGTTCCACCTGAATCTGTGCCCAAAACCTTTTAAAAGGACCAATAGGTCGTTATCAAAAATCTATTGAGAACCTTGTTTGCTCCATCCACAAGAGTGCTCCAACCTGCCATTAGCTAAAACTCATGTTTTGATCGCTGCATAATGGCCATTGAGCACGTTCTACAGAATGAGCTTCATACAGGTGCCATCCATGCCATGTTAGCATTCTTCTCTATACAATATTACGAGCAAGCATAAGTGCACATTCCGTTACCTAAGTCGATACCTAATTATGCCAAAGCAACAAAAATCCTATAGTGAGTACTATCGCTACGTAATCCCAAACCAAATCCCAAAGCCCCGTAATCAATCAATAATTCATCACATGAGTTATCTACGTGAATCCTGTAAATAGTGCATTGTATAATAATACAGATAGCATCTCTCTCTGAATGAACCTGAATGGTAAGCATCAAGAAGAAAGATCTCAGCATCATCTAAGAACGAAGAATGCGTCGTATAGAACAAAAAATACGTACATCTCTCTCTGAATCAACCTGCATGAATCTGAGTCGCATATGGGAAATGACTCTGCACGATCCGCCGGTCACACATAGTCAAATCTCCAGCCCGCTTAGATAAGCCTATGTGGTTGTTAGTCAATTTTTTAAAGTGCCCAAATAGCAATTACTTAACAACCATTTTGATAGCTTAGACGATTCTCTTAATGGATGGGTCACGCCGTTGCCATAGAGTGAATCGGGTGAGTGATATAAAAACGTGACTCACACGAGCCCAGTGTATACATTGGAAAAAGCCCTAAAACCCGATTGTAAGGCTCAACTACCCGTAACACTAGACCTCATAGGAGAAACCCCCGATTGAACTCCTTTCATTTCCTAACTTGAACAGATCACACCTGGGGGAGCAAAGGACACAGATCGGTGACACACACAACGAACGAAGGAAGCCTATCGCTACATTGGAAACGATGAGGACATTACTAAGCCGGATTAAGGAATTCATTTTAACTACACTCTAGGATTTCTAGGGAATAAGACTGGGATATCATGCCGGATTCTACTTTACTTGATCGGGAGTTTCATAAGCCCTTACACCTGCTCTCACACAGGCTTTGATCATCTCGAAGAACACCAAACCAACAACAGTATATAAGAGAATAGCTATGGATACCACCTAGGAGGAACTTATCTTCATTACTACAACAAATGTAGAAACGATCTCAATCTCACTGATCTCTGATCGTAGTTAGGGGTAGTAACGAAGTGATCATGCTGCCTGGCTGGTGTTTGGACCTATGCCCGTTCTGGTAAAAACGAACGAATGGTTTTGCCCATGGATGGACAGAAACCCGTGTAGATCCACATTGAACCCTAAGGTGGAGGGAGGGTTATCATATTTTGACCACGCACGCATAGAGAGGCGTCTGATATGGCTTAGGGAGATAATGGATATAGTATAGTAGCAGGTGATTATAGAGTATTAGGATGAGCCCAGACTGGCTTGGATCCGTGAGGTGGAAACTAGACAGCACACAACAGGAGCATAGATATTTGGTATGAGAGATGCTGGTGTAGAGAGGTCTGGCTTTAACAGATACACATACTATAACACGAGTGAGGTGAGTCAGTCAGTTAGTCTGTTTGTGATGAATACGTTAGTCAGGCAGTGGCGGAAACACTTACAGCATTGAGCCCGTGGGATATCATTTTGGTAACTTGCCGCTTGAGTACGTGGAAAGTACGTTGGTACACTTGCTTTAGTCCGGATAATTGGTCCATACCGCTTGCCTACATGTTTTGTAATGATCGCTAACGCTTCTTTAGGTTGGAGCGCTACTGCTCTACAAAACGTATTCATTAAGCGGTTTTACTTAATCAAATTGCTTCTTTGGGGGGGAGGCCCTTAGATACCTCAGACCACGAAAACGAGATGAAATTCTCTATTAACTATACCCTTGAAGAATGGGTCCCTATATGCCACGTTTAACTACACCCGTGCTTTCAATATAGCTACTCGATCAATCGATACTGGTGGAGATGCCAAGAAAACCTGGGTTTGCTTTTATACTCGGACGCTACTTTAACTGGATACCCGCCTAGGTTCGGCTGCTACTCAATTGAGCTCATACTGAGCGGATACCGGGCCGACGATACTCGGGCTTTGAGACTTTGCGAAAAGGAAGCCGCTTGTCCTTCATATAACTACAGGAATAAGGGACCATAGCTTTGGGGACGGACTAGAGCTCTTCAGGTTCCTATTGCTGTTCATTCCAGGTCTATGTTCAGACCTAAAGAAGAATCTGGTGAGGTGAGTGAGGCTGATAGTGAGTGAGTCGTAAAGGTATGGGACGATACTACATTGATGAACGAGTTGACAACTATATTGTCGTTTCCTTCTGATTGCTAGGTGTTGTTTATTCACCATTACACAGCTTAAGGAGGAGGGCATTTACCCACCAGGGCTAGCCAATAGGAAGTAGAAAATCCCACCCTGTTCAACAAATGGGAAGGACCAATTGAGAAATGGATTCAACAGCAGGAGTCCGTGGAAGATCCATAGGTAACTTCTAGCAGGAGTACATAGGAAGTCCATTTTGGAGATCCTTATTAGCCACCATAAGTCAGTGCCCATAAGGTCATTATTGCTAGCCGGGGTAAATAGGCCCCGTGTATTCCAGTCGTCACATTATAACAATGTGTAATCTATGCAATCAGCAGAATATGAAGATAAATAATATTTAAATCTCTACATCTATACTAGCTCTGGTTAATGTGCCATTGAAAAAGAAATAAGAACAACTACAGAGATGGCACTACACCTTGGAACAACCTCAACTACTACCTACAAACAAAACCTATTACTATATGATATTGCATTGAGGAGACGTCCTCGCCTCCACCTTCCTCCTTTGCGTTCGATACGCGCATCTTTACGTCCTTGTCCAAGTTGAACCGATCTAGACACCCTTGCTATCCGATGTGATAAATCCATATCTAAGAAATATCTAAATGAAATCACCAATTTAAGTTAGTTCTTCCATGGAGAGGATAACCCATCATCACAGACTTACAGCAAGTGTGTCCTTAAGGATAGTACTCAGGCTTAAGAATAGTAGAGCTTACTTTCTCTACAACTAGTAGTTCTTACTAAATTGAATTGCATATCTACGTTTTTACATACACGCGCATTGATACGTTTACAACCCTAGATAGATTTCAATCCGATTCTATCTCTATAAACTCTAATTTCCACTCCTTCCACCCTAGACAAAGCCCCAGAAGAGGCCGGTCTCCCTCTCCAAGGTGCCGGGGCTATAGCTATAGAGTAAGATAGAAGAAGTCCCCTTCCTGAGTGAAAAGAAAGTCCATGGAAACATTAGCCTTACATAGCTGGGGTGCATATCCTACACATTCTACACAGGAAGGTACGGAACACGATAGTTCACCTTCACAACGTGCCACATCCACCGGTATGGGACAGCAAGAAGCTACGGCACAGAAGAAAGAAGCTACAGCACCGGTAAGGGGGAAACTGGTGCCAGTCCACCCAAAATAAAAGAATAAGAAATCTAGTCTCTATTCCTTAGAAAAGAAGAATAAATATGGTGACTACAACCTATTACTATACGATGTCGCATCAAGACGTTCTTGCAGTTGATGCACTACCTTTTTTGATTCACTCTACCTTATATCTTTAGCGTCTCCTCACCTTTCACCTTTTGCCAAGAGCCAGCAGGTACACAGGAAGGAAGTCCCAGTTGTTGTGAGGCCTTGCCGAGAGAATAAATAGAATTCCCTAGGGCAAGCGTAAGCGATTTCAACACCAAAAGCATAGGGGGTTAGTTATGCCCCGATAGCAGCAGCTTCAAAGCCTTGTGATAAAGGTTCCGGAGAGGTGCACCAAAGTCTAGTGGAACAGGTTTCTATGCCAATTCCATCCAAAAAAGAAAAGAATAAGAACTCTAGTTAGTCTCCATTCTTTCTCTACATCCGCTAAGTGAAATGAAATCAATAAGTATCCCGTTAGTGGAAGAAAGAAAAGAGAAATAAGCTTAAGCTCTCCGGGTAAGGTCAAAGTTCCGCCTAGGCCATAGAGCAGTGAAAGAGAAAGAGAAGAAGTCCCCTCCTTAGTTGAGAGACTTGCCTATCACTAGGAATTGCATCTCTACGTCCTTGCCATTGTTGTAAGAATTTGTCATTTATGCTGCACAATCTGCTGCCTAACCTTTAACCGCCTTTCTGAAGAAGCAAGCAGCCATTAGTCCCACAGGAAGAGGAAGGAAGGAGAATGTGCCTCAGAAGCTAGCTCTCCATGGGTTGAATA
>Ga0228600_1000064_pt1 | contig 14529 bp, 13 predicted proteins | sample CRU5metagenome_FD_182730 | JGI IMG/M metagenome (GOLD analysis project Ga0228600, IMG submission 182730) | Spruce roots microbial communities from Bohemian Forest, Czech Republic - CRU5 | ecosystem: Host-associated > Plants > Roots > Unclassified | place: Czech Republic: South Bohemian Region... | reverse complement strand
GGATGGGTCCTTTGCTCTACTTTTATTAAAGTACTGACTGGAAGAGGAATAAGTGAGCTTGGGCTCACCTATGGAGGGAGATATGAACAATTGGAGAGGAAGAGGAGACAAATATAAAACTCTTAACAGTTTCTCCAGCATAACCTTACTAACCTCTAGTCTTCTTCTTCTTGAATGAACACCCCATGGCCTCCTTTTATAGGCCACAAGAGGAGCTCAAGGCAAACCAGTTCAAGTGTGAATCCATTAGCTTGCCAAAGGAGCTACAATGAGGAATATAATTACCTTTGGAAACCATTGTACTTACCCATAACTGATCCTTGGGCCAAGTCGACCTTGCACCAAGCTTCTAGGATGCCAAAGTACTGTCAGGGAAGAGGGGCGATCCTGAGAAGCGCTACCTAAATAGGGGTGCCTTTGAGGACCTCCACCTTGCGCTCACTACTAATAGGGACCGGGATACTGGAGATATTCAATTTGATGACGCCTATCTCTACCTTAAACTCTACAGCTGCTACCTTAATCTCTATGGCTGCGGGAAACAATTATGCAGGGAATCTTACCACTTCGCGGTAGGAGTCCAATAGAGGGGCTTTCAGTCGAATTGCTACTACTACACACGCGGCTTAGAGGCTTATCCCTTCTGCCTCCGAGGACCGGGCTCTAGACGGGAACTCTCCCACCTTAAGGAGCGGGCTCGAGAGCGCTAGGATTTCGGTAATAAGGGGTCTGCTCTTGATCTAAAGGCTCCAGAGTCAGTATATAAGGTGCCGAATTCGTACTCCCACCTAAAGATGCTCCAGGAGGCGCCATAAGGATAGAGGTCCCGATGAGCAGAGTGAGACAGCGATTCAAGCATAAAAGCTTTCTCCAGCCAAGTATTAGGGGAAAGGTTAGGCTGGGGCATACTCCTTATCTCATAGCCGATCGATACAAATCAGTAGCGTTGGAATTACTTTATTACTATGGACCCTGCCGTAACATCAGTGATCTCATTCACCTGATCCAAGGAGATCTTTATTATGTCCTTTGCCGATCGATCGAAATGCTCATCGGGATGCCACCCACGGATGTTCCCCGGCGCTTTCCCAGCCAAGTAAAGCTCTATCTTTATAATTGAAATAAAGTCATTCAAACAATTCACTCATGTCCTCCCTCCTGTTGTGGGTTAATCTGTAGGTGAGACTTGAATTGCTTCTTACTCAACCTCTGTCTTTGCCTTTACTTTAATTTGGGCAATTGGGTAAGGATCAATCATCCTTGTTTCCTATCCTATTGGGACTAAAAGAGATTATGCTATGTAAGCAACTAGATCAAAAGAACCAACTAAATACACTACTAGATCTACTATTATAGGATCTACTACTGGGTCTACTATTACTGTTGCTGGATCGATTGATGTTGCATCAAGCAAGATAGTTGGCTTACCTTTATAGCATCTGGCTGGCTTGGCTTTGACTTGGCCTTCATTCTTAGGAGCATCATCCCTAGTCTAGCAATATGCTACCCTTTCACTACCACTGTTGGTAAAAAAAGAAACTTTCATCCACGTGTCGGTTGATAAAGCTCTTCCACGTCTTCATTACAATAGTATAGTCCTATGTAGTAGTGCCATAGGTCTTAGTAGCATCTTTGGATGTGTACCCATGGTAGGAGGCCTCAGAGTGTAACTATGATAGAAAAGCATACCTACCGTGTCCTTGAGCAGCCCACCCATGGTGAGATGTATCCCCATTATAAGTGTTACTGTGATACTAGGAACCATCCCGACATACTCGTCATGAGAAGAGTTTGATTCATATTATTGAAAAGAAGAGTTGGATTTTTAGGATGAAGCAAAGCTAACAGAGTTAGATGCTAGACTAGTCATTTATGATTATGATCTAGTTGATGCTGCAGTTGGTTTAGAATTTCTTGATAGTGATCGGGGTTCTGACCTTAGTGATCGAGGTGAAGAGTTTGAGTTTTATGGTAAAAATATAGATTAAGTATTTCAAGATTGAGATCTAGACCTTAGTAATCAGGGTTCAATCTTTCAGGATCGAAGGGAGCAAGACCTAGTTTATTATGGGGAGCAAGACCTAGTTTATTATGATGGGCATGGTCTAGACCTTCATGATTGAGAACCATTTCCAGAATAAGACCCAGTTTTTTATAAGCGTGATGCAGCTGATCGAGACTAAGACCCTTAATCTCCAATTAAAGTAGCATATCCTCCACCCCCCAGCTTATCTACTAGCAACACCATTAGTAGAACCATAAGCATCAGAGCCTTCATATAATATATATAAATAAAAATAGATAATAGTAGCAGATCCAGAAATAGTAGCAAAAGTAAGATTAATAGCAATTGCAGAACCAGAAACATATCTAGTAGCATTAGCAGTTCAGGAGCTAGAAGTAGTAGTTCCAGGTCCGCCAGTAGAGACATACTAGTGATTTGAGTAGCCCTCATTTCCAGACCCATATGTAAATGTAGTATCAATTTTGAGTTAGTATGGAATAATAAAGCATAAGGGTAGTGCTCTTCGTGGGTACCATAGGTATGCCTATTACCATGGACACAGAAGCTAATCATCTCATGAGTATGCATCTTTCACAGGTACATTTCCACCTAGAACAGAAAGTGAAACTCTTCTATCCACTGGGTTGGGTAGCAAAACCCATTACAGAGCCATGAGCATTTCCAGGTATAGATGAACACGAGTAGGGGTAGTGAAAGATGTAGGAGTAGTTTGAAGCAAACATCTAAAGCTAGTCATTTATGATCTAAAACCAGTTGTTTCTGTTGCTTTAGTCGATGAAGCATGTGATTTTGGTCCAGCAGCTTAGTTTATGGAGCAGTTTCTTCTGTTGACCCAGTTTGACCAGTTTTAGCATCCGAGCCAGTCGACCCAGTTTGACCAGTAGCACGGGTAGTAGAGGCATAGGCAGCAGCATACCTAGCAGCATATACTACATGGGTAGGTTAGAATAGGTTAGGATCGTAAAAAGAAGCAGATGCACCAAAGCCAGCCAACCAAGCCCAATAGCCCCTAACGCTGGGAAGAAGAAGGGGAGGGAAGGGAAGAATAAGGAAGGTACCAGATAAGCCTAACCCACAATATTATTACTTACGTTGATTCCAAATTTGTTGAGGAGCAGAGAATTATTAGTTGCCACACAGCCCGGATTGATTTCATTGATGGCCAGTTGAGTGAGAGCGGTTGTCCAGAGGACGATGCCAACAGATAGATAGACCGAGAGATAAAGGGGCAGACTTCAATGTTACCGGGACGGGGCTTACCTAGACGGAACACAGGGAGGGTTGGTTCCTACAGCACTGGATGCAATGACGAAGCTTACATACGTCGATTCATCATTTGAGGAGCATAGGCAAATCGAGTGAAGTTGAGGAACTGGTCAAGAGGAAAAAGAAAGGTTGTCATGCCTATCCTATCTTTATAGGAACATACGGCTTGTAAAACTCTGTCTATGCACTAATGGAAGCAAGAGCAATAGAAGAATATAGGTTCCGTGAAGAGTGCTTCAAGCAGCACGACCGGAAGGAAGTGGTCTCAAAACACAGAACCACAGTAGCCATACATTGGCCTTACGTTGATGAGGAATACCACGCTAACTCATCCATTTAAAGTCCTTATATATGTAATTTCCATAAAGATAGGAATTATTTATTTATATTCCGTTTGGTGGGCCCATATTCTGTATCCTGTTCCTCGTGCCGTATGAATCGTAAAGAACGGAACGAACTAATAGGAATTGAAGAATAAGGTCCTCGCATTTAATTACTTACCTACTGTATGAAAAGGGGGAAAAGGGGGTAAGGAATGAATTGGAGATCAATGCATTTGATACTATGTCTCTGCCGTTCCATTTGAACGCTATGGATCCCGAGATCGAATTCCAATTGATGAACAAAGGTGGAAACACCTTTATGCCTTTGGGAGGGCTCGAGCGGGATAAATTGTTGGAATTCCATGAAAGAGTCCCAGGCATGAAAGAATGAATCTCATCCCATGCCCATGGAAGATCGTATCAAGTCAGCGGCTTACGATTATGGGAATCAGCCAGCAGTATCGTAGCACAGCATACATAAATAATTGGTTCTTCAACTTCCTGAAGTATATTGTATTGGCTCCTCGGTGAGAACAATAGGTCAAGTGGTACCCAGAAGATAGGTAATAGTGTGGTTACCCAGGAGATTAATTAAGTAAGTGTTCTGTACGCTGATGCTGTATCAAAGCTAATAGAAGACGTGTGAAGTATCTATCCATGAGTCTATCATGTGATGTAGTGGTAAGTTGGGCAGTAATCAAGGTAAGGATGAGGCACGGGGAGTGATCCGGTGCTGATACCTGAGAAGGGTTAATAGCAGTACCTATCCTAAGCGATTAATTAAGGAAGTGTGATAGCTCGAATATGTCTAGGTCTCTAGGTGGGGTAGTTAGGAAACACTTCAGTAAGGGGTAATAAGGGTAAGGTTGATCCCGTTCCTACAAGAGAAGTCTATAGCAGTACCCATTTGACTAAGTGATTCATTAAGCAAGTAGGGCTACCAGGTGGTCTAGGTCTTGTGGTTGTGTGTAAAGGGAGTAAGAGCAGTCCCCACTAAGCGATTAATTAAGCGAGTGGTTAGTAAGGGCAGGTCTAGGTCTTCCGGTAGATACGTAGTAATGGTGCGCTGTATGTGAGACTGCTGGATGTAAGCTGGCGGGGTTCATCCTGTCCCGCCCGATAAGATAAGTCTAGTGCATTAGTTACAAAGGCATTAATAAAGCGAGTGCTATAGGGAGAGTCTAGTTATTCAGGTTTGTAACCACTTAAGTAAAGGTTGTGTCATGCCATGCCATCTATCCCGTATAAGTCGGATAACAGTACCTACCTCCTTCCTAAGCATTCATGAAGTAAGTGATATAATTCTAACAGGTCTAGGTAGTCTGGTGGATGATATAGTAGGTATAGTAGGCAAACCATAAGGTGAATAAAAGTAAGGATCTCCTATGCTGTTTTTCTCAATTAATGAAATGGTATCTGGGGTTTAAGCCCGACCCGAACAAGATTAATAGTGATACCCCGGTAGATGGGGATAAAGTAAGTATTATTCCAGGCTGGTGAATGCTGAAAGTTCAGGCACGGAGTAGTGAGCCGGTATATAAAGGGTTGACGACGCCAGATGGATAGCATGACCACATAAGTAAGAGTAAGTGGGCCCCATAGTAAAGATCAATAGTCAATGCTGGTACCCTACCACAGAGAATGAAGTAAGCAAGTGTTTTCAAACGCCCGTGCTAAGCCCTATTATTGAGGTAATCGATCTGATCTTCGTTGTTATTGTGAATAACAAGGTTTATAGTATGATACACATAATGAAAAACAAGTAGGCAAGATACAACTGGTCATAGTGCCGACCCAAGCACAAACATCTATCTCCTCATAAGGGCAGGACTCCACCCAATAAGCAAGCAGCCGGTGGTTCAACAACTTTGGTGATGCAGCAGCAGTTCAAGGTAAAGAGAAAAGAGGAAGCAGGCAGGCATTAACAAGGCGGTCTATGAGTAAGTAAGCATGAATGTTATGGGAATTGAACCCATTTTATTATGTTGAAACTAGGTAAGCGTGATTGCTCCAATTTAGCACGTTATACTAGTAATAGATAAGCAGTTATAGGGTAGGAGTGAAACTTGAATATGGTATCTATAATATCAGAGGTAAACTAATGGGAATCACTCTATCATTACTTACGTACGACGACCTACCAACCCTTCCTTTTTACCACCCTTCTCTACTTACGTGATTGGACTTGGTTGGGTACACACTTTGACCTGTTGTATTATACCTATGCCTACTTTCTTACTTTATGTCTTACAGCAACCAACCACCTGGCTGGCGTATTCACAAACGGACCTATATTACCTCAACTTAGAGGCACGGGCATTCGAAAGATAGATAGCAGGGCAGGACGGGCTTCGACATTGCCTTAAATAATGCTTACCTGGGACTGGTGTATTAGTTCTGCTTTGTCAATCTGTGGGAAGAACTTTCCTCTCATCGTCTGGTGGAACTTGTAATGAAGAACCTTGGGGGTGAACCTCACGCTGGGGGCTAAATCATCCGTCCCCTCTGGCCGCATACCTTCCGGCCAGCAGCATCAGCGAAAGATTCAGTTCTCTCTCCGTGCCGACTTGGGTGAACTCAATATATCATATCGAGGCATATGGGGAACTAAATCAATCCCATTTTGTGTCTCGCTCGATGGGGGGAACTAGGTAATTCGAGAACTGTGGGGGGGGCTAAAGGTGAACTGCATCAGGTGTAACTGGGCTGTTGGCGGAACTGAGTGCTATTGGGAACAAAAAACTGAGTGTGATGATCACTGGAGGTTTAACTGTGGACTATCGGTGAACTGTGTACCATCGTTTCACTGTGCGCTCGCTGTAGGTGGACCTGGCTCCTCTCCTTTTCATTAAAATAGACTTTATAGAAGGAAGGAGATTCTTTATAGATTGGTCCCGCTACTTGAGAGGATTTGAGATGCTGATTCAAACATGCTTTTTCCATTATTATATGGTCTCTTTCTGTTTAGCTTCGGAAATTCTCTTTTTTGCTTCCTTTGCTCTTCTACCTTCTGTTCCCTTGCTATATTAGCGAAGGGTAGGAGTATGAAGAGAAGCCGCCGCTGCCTATATAGGATTGGCTGTTTGATGTATAGCATTAGGGATATGGTAAGTTGTTACCTTCACCATTTCTGCCGTGTTCTCTGTACCCGCTGCCGCCGTTGGAATGGAATGGGATGGCATGAAACAACAACCTTACCCTTCTTTTTCTTACTGCCGAAAGACTAGGAGAGGGAGTTATGCCCAATCACACTTCCCTTCTACCAGGAAGGATTAGAATAAGGATACGGCATTACCCCTGCTGTCCTTGCTTTACTAACTCACCCATCCGAAGAACTAGACCTGTAACCACTTTAGTTATTGAAAGCTTAGCTTAGGAGGGACTGTTGCTATTAACAACCCTTTTAGTAGAAGCAGGACCGGATCACACCCCCTTCCTATAGTTAGACTCAACACGTAGAACCTTCACGTCATATACCACGTCTTAGATTACCGAGTGAGTGATACAGCTTTCTTACTTCTTACCTACTTAATTATTCTACCGGGTACCACATAGAATCTTATGGGTACTTAGATTTACCTTTCAGGACCGGATCACCTTTACCCTGGACTTGTTTATTACTGCCTTCTCACCCTAGGATATATGGAGTTATGCCCTTACCCTACCTATTCAGTCAGGAAAGATTCGAGACGGGGGTACAGCGCAGCACTAAGATATTGACCCTTTACCCTACCTTAGGATTCTTGGTACCACGTATTCACTTATGGTTTGGCCGAGCCTTTATTATATTATACGGTTCAGACATTAGAATCCACTGCATTATAGGAAAATAATAGGAATAGACAGAAGAACCCTACCCGCCTTTAGTTTAATGTTACTGCCTGCTACCCACCTTCTCTTTTACCACCGGAAGACCTAGACCTTGTTTCCCTATACCACGAACTTCATGAAAGCCTGAAAGCCTTAGGATGGACTGCTATAGACCTCTTCTCAGGACCGGGTCAAAGTTAAGCTCACAGGGAAAGAAGCTCGACCAATCCCTGCTGCACTCTTAAGACTCTAACATGCTAAAATATTACGTAAGCGAGAAGGGCACGAAAGGAGCGGACCAAACCTTACCTTAAGAGGTGTTCCGTGGCGGGCGGGACGTTTTCCATTGACGTTGAGGACCTTCATCCCTAGCTTGATGTTCTCCACCTTTCTAATTGGAAACCCTATTCTTTCATTCCCATTCCTTTTTCTAAATGAATAAAGGGCTTTCATAAATAGACGTTCATGGGCTTAAAGCAGAGGAGACACTCATTTATACGTTCATGGATAACCCCAAAGCAATATACACTCTTCACCCCAACATACAAGTATAACCCTCTATCCCTGGTACCAGGATTGCTAGAAATATACACCTGGTTAACACCCCTTAACCCACACACGACAACCTAGGAACAACACCCCACACACAATAACCCGACAATCCCCTTTAACCCTAAGACAGGAGACAAACACTCAGACTATCTCAACTTTGATACCAGAAGGAACCTCTATCAACAACCTCAGGTCGGACAGGAACAGGCTCATATGGAAACAATTACCAACCCAGCCTACCAGGATGCAGTTCTTGTAGCCCTAGCGGGAGCTCCATCAACGACCTCACGGTCGACACAGGAATAGTCTTAGCTTTAGATAGAGGGTTAGACTCTTGAAGATAGAAGGTAATCAGGATCTCTTCATATTAAGACATTAGGTAAGCTTATAGAACTCATAGAAATAAGGAAGCCATTAGACATATATAAGTTACGTATTCTTATGAAGGCTTACCAAGGTCATCGCATTATATAGACATTAGGAAAGAAACCTATTAGCTTCTCTTATCAATCAATTAGATAGCTTCTCCTATCAAGAAATTAATAGAACTTAGAGCCTTTAGCAATTCATACAGATCATAAGGTCTTCTTAAGGTAGAACTTAGGTCTTAGTAATAACAGGTATATAGAGGTCTTTCAATCAACTATTAAAAGGGTCTTACCTTCCATTGCTATTAGAAAGGTTAGATTATGAGGAATAGAGGAAGTAGCATTTTCATATATTCTATTCTTATTAAGCTATTAGATAGGTTAGATTATTATTCACTTATAAGACAAATAGAAATCTCCTAGAAGTTTCATTATCTATATATTAGGAACCTTTAACTATAAAGCAATCATAGACAGAATAGACTATTAACTGATTCTTCATCCTCTATCTCAACGAGCAATAAACGAAAGATTTGTTTAACAACTTACCCCAAACACTTTTTAGGAGGCGAAAATCATGAATGAGGCGGTTTTGTGAATTCTGTTCCAATGAAACAATGAAACATTGTGTCTGCTCCGAACTGGGTATTCAATCGATCAATCAATCACTCCTAATCGGTGACTCACACACACTTATCGGTAGGGGGAATGGCTTTTCACATCTATAGACTTTCTATATCTGTACTTGACTGAACGTCTGTCTTTCATGACTTGAACTGACTTGAACTGAACATATAGAGTATCGGTAGAGAGAGGTAGGTAGAGGTAAGGTATAGAGGGCCTATGGATGAGGGTCCCAAGGATGCGTACCAAGGCAGTATGGATGAGTATGAGGCTGAGGGTTCCAAGTATGAGGTCTGAGGCAGAGGTTTCCAAGACTAGTCCAAAGGCAGTATGGATGATTCTAGCTAGGTGAGTTATGAGGGCTGAGGCATTTAAGGATGGTCCCAAGGCTGAGGGGATAGGCTCGAGGGTCTAGGTATGAGGTTACCACGGATAGTCCAAAGGCTGTAGGTATGAGTCTTAGGGTCCCAAGGCTTAATTTAAGGATGGTTCCAAGGATGATTTCCCAAGGATGCGTACCAAGGCTGAGTTTCAGGTCCCAAGGAAGAAGGTCCCAAGGATGAGGTATGAGGCTGAGTTTCAGGATGTTCCCAAGGAGGAGTTTCCAAGGATGCGTACAAAGGCAGTATGGAGGCGAATTCAGAGGGTCTAGGTCAGAGGGTAAGGCTGAGGTAAAGTATGTAGGGGTGAGGTACCAAAGGCTGAGTTTCAGTCTGGTCCCAAGGCATAGGTATGATTCTGAGGTTCCAAAGGCTATTCCCAAGGCATTATGGGAGGAGTTTAGAGGATGGATGAGAGTCTAGAAAGAGGTTGACAGGCTTGAACATAACGGGTATGCATGAACCACCACCTCCTCCTCTTATCCTGCCATTGGTTCACATCTTTCCATTGGTTAGTTGCACCAGGCATGTAGAAGTGGAAAGTTTGTTGCCCCACCTCACTCACTCACACTCTACTCACACTCTCGGGATGTTTTCTGGATGTAACTTAATTGGCTGGATTGCTAGTGCTGTGTGCTTGTGCTGTTAGCCGCCATTAGCCGTAGCTTGCCGTGTGCCGTAGTTAGCCGGGTGTGAACATACGCCACTAACAGAATCTTAGCCGTAGCTTGCCGTGTGCCGTAGTTAGCCGGGTGTGAACATACGCCACTAACAGAATCCAAGCCGTTCACTTAAGTCGTTCGCTGCACACATAAAGCCATTCACAAAATCCATTCATCACTGAAGAGTCATTGTTAAGCCACTAACAGCACAAGCAAAGATTGCATTATATACGTGCATATACAAACACAATAAGCTAAGCACTGCCCACCTCACACAAGTTCTTCCTTAACTTCCGTCGCCTCTGGCCGTTCTTCCCGGCCAGCCTCAGCATCATAGACTCGAATCAGTATCCGTGGATCTACCTCACTCTCTCGGTATGGGTTCTGGCTTTCACGTCATCAATATACTTGCTGCATCTGTCCTTGACTGAACGTCTGTATGAACAATGGCTTGAACTGACTTTCTTCCTAGCTGGGATTGAACTGACTTTCTTCCTGGCTGGAATGTATTGAAAGGTAACAGAATTGAAAAGGAACAGGATGTGAAGGGTAGGAAGGCGAGGGTAGGAAGGAAAGGTTCGGTCAGAGGTATGAGGTCTGAGGCAGTATGGCTGAGGATGAGGGCTGAGGTTAGAGAGTATAGCAGCTATAGGTTGAATGGCTTAAACAGCTGGATTGACTGGATTGACTGGATTGAACAGGTCTGCTTGAACTCCTGTCTCTCCATTGGTTTACATCTCTCCCTCCTCTTGTCTGTTGGCACCAGGTAATGCATGGATAAGTTGGTAAGGTTGTTGCACCTCACTCACACTCCTTCCGCCCATTGTACTTTCCCCGTACCGTGTGCCGTAAGCCGTGTTGGGTTTGAACATAAGCCACTAACAGAATCCAAGCCATTCACTAGCCACCATAAACCGAAAACCTGTAACCCAGGAACCAGTAGTCAGAAGCCTTGAACCAAGGGCCAGAAGCCTCTCATCTATTTAGCCGTTCACCTGTAACCTTGGAACCTCTCACAAAAAACCCTTCACCAGGAACAGAAGCCAAGAGCCTTTTTTTCCTTTTGTCAGAAGAAGCCTTTAACCAGGAGGAACCAGAAGCCTGAACAAGCCCACCAAAACCACACCTCCAACAGGGAGGGGCTAACCAAGAGCCAGAAGACTTCACCACCAGCCAAGCCCACCACCAGCCTAATCAAGCCCAACAGAAGCCATTCACCGGTCACCATAAGCCTTCAGCCTTTCACCAGTCACCTTTCAACTTTAGCCAATACCACCAAGTCCAACATAAGCCTTTCACCTATCGAGATCCTGCATAAGTAGGATAAGCAACAGTAGCATCATCATAGATAGAAGCATAGCCTACAGCAGAAGGGGCCTAGGCGGTTGATTCGGTTGATTCCGAAGCGGTATATCCGGCAGTTTCTTCTGTTCAGTCAGTTGAAGCACCTGTAGCAGGGGAACTTTTCCGGGTCGTAGATTCTCCGGTTCCTAATCCAGTCGCGAAGGTCATTATACCCGCCGTGATACCCGCGACGAATAACATCCCCAGTATAACCCGTGAGTAGCATATCTCCCGTGAGTAGCATCCCCGGCCCGATTGAAATCTCGAAGTGGCCGTTCGAGACCCAACAACCAAGACAAAGGTAGAAGCAGCAGATCCCGCTTCAACCTACATATACGGTATGGCTCTGACATCATCGCATCTTCCGAAGAGTAAGATGAAGCATTGCCCCAATCCGCTCCTTCCTGCTTCAACCCACCTTCTCCTGCTCCAATAAACCTATATAAGTTCAACGCCTCTCCCTTATGGTCGAGCGACTACGTTCCTCTCCCTCCTGCGTCGGAAGAGCGACTACGTTCCTCTCCCTCCTGCGTCGGAAGAGCGACTACGTTCCTCTCCCGATCCCTTCAAATCCAGCTTCTCTATCCTGATCTCTCGCCTCTCGGAGGGAACAGCGAGCCAGGCAAGCAGGCAAGGTAGGGACGGGACCCGAACCATGCCCCAGGTGCCAAGCCCTTCATGGTCTCTGTGAATTGGTCCTACTCCTCCTTCTCCGTTATGAGTGGCGCTATCCAAAAAGATAACCTAGTTTCCAGCTTGATTAGTTCTATCCTATTTCTATCCTGCTCGGAGAATAGAGAGTTGGAAGCCAAACCCTGCCCTCCTCTAACACTGCTCTTAGAAACCCCCTTAAGACTTCTCTTCTTCACCGGAATACCTTCCAGCTTCATTACTGTCTGACTGCTTATCTCTTTCAACAAAGTACGAAGGGATAACAATACGAAACGAATTCGTGCCCCGATCTGATTGATGGGCGGTCGAGGGCGAGAGGCCGTTGAGCGAAGCGAGTCGCCCGAGACGGATAAGCTTCTCTGGTAGGTCCGGCTCCGCCACCCACCCTAAAATACCAGATCAATAACAAAGCAGTATGAAAACCCCTATGTATGTGACAACACGGGTGAAGTGGAATGGAAAAGGATACAACGACTAGCTAGGATGAAGTAAAAGGAAGGGGATACAACAGCCATGAAGTGGAATCGGGTCGGGATACAGAGTCGATCTCCTCGTAAAGCATCGATTCATATGGGTCGTCTCAATAGTAATAATGACGCATGCTGGATGGAGATAGCATTTATGCACTCGACCTGTCGGATAAGTTAAGTGGTTAATACGTCTCTAATATACTATCTATTAATTAATACGTATTAACAACAACTCCGAAAGAGAGCATTTATTTATGCACTCGACCTTTAGGAACGAAGTGCTCTTCTTGCGGCAGCGAACTAAGCCCTATCTAGTTATCGCCCGAAATATGCTATTCAAGTGGCCATTCCCGTTGATCAGGTCTAAGCCCAACCATAGTATACCCATCCATGTTCTTTTCCATGGTTCACAGCAGCGCCCTTCTTCCCGGGCACCCATCCGATGCATTACGGCATTCATTCCGATGCAGTAGGCATAGAACCAGTTGAAAACGAGGGGCACCATGGATCAACCCCTCGGTAATATACATAGTTTCGACGGGTGGAGTGGTTGAGCGTTCTTCTTCCACACGAAAAAGGAGCTCCACCAACTGAGCTATACACCTAGATATGTGTTATTCTCACCAACGAACTACATAGCAAGCAGCGGATTGGAGATTCTAGCAAGCCCCTAATTCAACGAGGAAGAAACCAAGTGCTCTATGAACCGCACATGGAACCATCAGATCGCACGACTGGATCACGGCAGCACCTTCCTATTAATAGTCAAACAGAAGTCTCAATTGCAGGGCAGGCGCCCGCTACTTGCTGATCCAGAGGCAGGGGTGGGCATTCGAACCTGCAGTCTTCAGGTCATGGGCCACACTGGTTGAACAATGATTACCCCCGCCCCGGTGTTGGTTAGTCGAGCTATATATTATACGCGATTCAATCTATGTACCCTTGGCGCACCCGGAAGGTTGTTTTGTTCTATTTTGTTATATGGGAGAAAAGAACTGCAAGAGAGGCGGCGCAAAGACTCAATGGAAGGAACCGGACTTTGAACGGATCTCCCGCTTATAGGTATGGCGCTAGACGATTTCACATACGTGGGTTCGGTCCATAAGGCCTGTTTATTAGAGCTCTCCTCGACCTGCTCATGGCTAATCGATCGAGTGTATAAGTAGGTAGTTGCCGACTGTTTTTTCCCCTTCTCCCTCGTGATCGAGGCGGTCTGAATAATGACTTGACCATGGGGCCGGTGGTTATGCAGGTCAACTGGCCAATGGTAGAATACGGCGACTTCTGGATGTTGTTTAAACGTACCGCTCATGCAGCACGGGGTCTTTTTCTTGCGGGTAAAACCTTACGCATCTTGCCAGGGATCGTAGAGTGGGGCGGCCGGTAGTAGATGCGTGCTTGCTGTTTCATTCTGGTTGGTGATTCGTGAAAGAAATAGACAGATAGACAGGGTGGGTATCTGATCCTGTTTGCTCCCCATGTCCTTTCCTTCACCCCAGAAATATGGATTCGGAAAGTCGATTAATAGCGGAAAAGTAATAACAGGAAGAAAGAGACCTTGGACCAGAACACCGCGTACACTACCAAACCTATGAGACCAAGGACGAACACTCATCCGTTCCCCATAGAACCGGTGCAGCGTCAGTGTAGATCGAAGAAAGCCGCTTACCAGCAGAAGAAAACCATCTCGATCTAGTGTTGGTAGATAAAGGACGAACGCTCATCCACCGTTTACTGCATGCTGTTTGCTCCCTTCTCCCTATGTGGGTAAATAGACACCGGGGAAAGAGGATAGAATGATTGGGAGGGGAAGAACGCCGAACAATGGAATGGACTCGCTTGCTCGACCTTACTCGGGCGGAGGCCTAGCGCATTCCTCTTATTTATTAAGCAAGAAACAATGACTTCGATCCGCCTCCCTTCGACCCGAAATAAGAGAAAGGGCCTTTAGGATTTTCCTCTCCCGTTGGTCGAGAGTTCGCTGCCTCACCCTCTCCTTACCAGTCGAGTGACTCGGCCGGGTCCGAAGGAT
>Ga0228600_1000063_pt1 | contig 14580 bp, 7 predicted proteins | sample CRU5metagenome_FD_182730 | JGI IMG/M metagenome (GOLD analysis project Ga0228600, IMG submission 182730) | Spruce roots microbial communities from Bohemian Forest, Czech Republic - CRU5 | ecosystem: Host-associated > Plants > Roots > Unclassified | place: Czech Republic: South Bohemian Region... | reverse complement strand
GGAACGGATAAACCTTCTTGTCATGAATGGCGCTGTCGCTAGCTTCGTTCGTTACCTATTTCTTTTATTCCCTCAATCCTTGGCCTTGTAGATTGCGCGAACTAAGGTAGGCAGTCGTTTGCCTGTGGGTGAGTTAGCGTGTTACGGCACTAAGACAGGTAGATCCCGGTAAGTCCTCTCCCGGTGGTCGAGCCATGCTTACGCATGATGGCGGCCTTTTAGTCGAGCCTGCTTACGCATCCTGACAAAGCCAGGCCGTATCAAATAGCTACGCCTTACTTCACTTATCTCCTTGGCTTGACAAATGCCAGGAGCGGAGCTGATAGACTTAGAATAGAAGGTCCTTGCCAATCCAGCCAGATAGTTATTGCTCAGAGCCCTCTCCTCAACCTCGTAACCTCGGCTGAGTCCCTAACGGGCCTGTTGTCGAGAGTTCGGCTGGCTCACCCTCACCCTTTTTTTAGCGGTACAAAGAATCGGGGGACATTAAAGGCCATGGATGCTATAGATTAGGTGGGGACTCTAAGCAGATGTGGAATATATAGACGGTGGGACCACGGCGGAACAGTTAAGGACGATGAGACCAGTCGGATGTGTCAGACTGCTCACTGGGGATACCGTATATTAGTTAGCGCTTGTACATTTCACTTACCGCAGTACCAAGTTCTTCCACCCCCTGCTTTCCAGATACCCCAGCTTCAATAATCTGCCTGTTCTAACATACATTTTAGTCACATGATATGGCTTAATCGCTCTTTTCTCTAGGTTACTGCACTCGCTCAATATCAATCCTTTTTCTTCATTATTACCGTTTTACCGTCCGATTTCCACTAGTCCGCTAGTAGGTTCTTATCTCTGGATCTCTCCTTCCTACGAAGATGGATATGACAGGAACGAGCGAGACCATAACTCGATTCATCAATGAATGAAACGACAAAACGAAGTGGATGCTCATAGATAATGAGATGAGCCATATTCCTTCTTCCACTCGATCAATAAGTGAGCGAAATCTCTCTCATTTGCGTGCAGAATTGGTCGAAATAACCCAAATTACTGCTATACGAAATGGCAAAATTACTGCTCAAATGAGGTCGCGTAATTACGTATATAACGTATCGAATCGCTTCTCGCGGAATAATATATTCCTATCATCAATATCTCTTCCCTCACTACCAAGGTGTCGTGCTATGGAACGAACGAGCGAGAGATACGTAATTACGCTTTAGCAGACAAGGTCGCTATTATTAGATATACGCGCCATTCGACGCTTTAGCAGACAATGTTGCTATTATATATGTAATTACGCTCTCGAATCCAGTCATGATGCGCTTTAAGGCTCGACCATAAGGGTGAGGGTGAGCCAGCCGAACTCTCGACAGTAGGCCCGAAGGGTGCGTTAGCACACTCGACTAAAAAGCCGCCATCGACTCGGCCGAGGTTACGAGGTCGAGGAGAGGAGTGTTAACGCTAACCATTCATATGGTTAGGCCCGGTAGGGACTCGACTAAAGGCCCGGTAGGGTGAGGTAGCGAACTCTCGACTAAAGGCCGCCATCGACTCACTATTCATATGGTGAGGGAGAGGAGTGTTAACGCTAACCATTCATATGGTTAGGAGCAACTCTCTTTTGGGGGAGGGAAAAGCCGCCATCATGCTACAGCATGACTCGACCACCGCCATCAACTTGAAGAACTAAAAGGCCGCCATCGCCTTAAGCCAGAAGCCTTGAACCAGACCTTGACTTCTGTCCAAACTACTTACCCACCTGAACAACTAGACCTTCTAGCCCTATCACACTTCCTTAATGAATGCTTAGGAGGTACAGCACTCTTACTATATAACCCTTTACCCTCTACCCTTACCTTTAGTGTACCATACAACCTATCCACCGGAAGACCTAGACATGTTAGCCCTATACCACTTCATTAATTCATCTTAGGGAGGTACAACTATCCTTCAAATAAGGTAGGTGGGAGGCTGGAACTCGCTTGCTGGCTGGATGGCTAGATTGCGGGCTTATCGACCTTGCTCCCTTCCTGAGACCTTCGACCTTTATCCCTGCCGCCTTCGATCTACCTTCGACCTCTCTTGCTGCCCGTCTTTATATCCCTACGATCCTTCAACCCGCAACCTACCTTTTCTTTTGACCTTCCCCCTTCGAACTTCATCGAACTTGCTGCCTTCATCGAACTTACTGCTGCTTATGGCTTTGATGCTAGTCGGGATGCTTCTTCAACTGCTACCGGTGTAGGCTCTGCTGCTGGGGCAACAAGATCGACTGAGTTAATGAAGTCATCTCGGTCAACAACTGACTATGGATTTGGATCCACGACTGGGTAATTCTTGATTGGTCCTGAATCATCTGTGAGGGATATGCGTGCCCCTCAGCTTTCATTACTGCATAAATATGTTTGTAGCTTAGATCGTGCGGGAATAGCCTAATACTCCGCTACTTTAGCTTCTGATTCTGTCTCTATCTTTGTGGGTCCCTTCGCTACCTTTGCTACTGGCTTTGCTCGGCTTTGGATCTGGATATTCTTCCATCCTTCAGCCAGTTCCTGTGGTCTTCATCTTCCAGAGATGTTGGGGTTCTCGTGTGACTCAGTATCGAGTCCCCCCGTCCCAGTTGGAGCCAGATGTTCTCACAGATTTTGTAGGCATATGAGTCCATATTCCATAGCAGCATTTTATATTGATCAACATTAAGTACATGATGTTTTGCATTGCATTTTCCTCCATTCAGCACTGCACTTTTAGAGGCATTTTGTTCATCGGTCAGTTTGTTTGGGATGGTGTATATTTATGGTTTCATAGGTTTTATGGTGGTTTATATGGTGTGCCTAGATGAGTTTGATGGTCCGAGTCTTGATGGTGCGGTTAGCAGTTATGCAGTCAGTAGTAGTAGGTCTGTGTATGTGTTAGAGTTTAGTCTTGATTCATGAACCGAGTTAACAAAGGTCGGGTGCATCCTTGAGATTGGCCATAATCGGGTTAGAGATCACTGAGCTACCAGAGATGAGACTAGCAATTGGGTCGGCCTAGAAGACAATGGATGACTGTTGGAGACAACAGGATGACCGTTGCACTTCGATGCCTGGGGGCCTTGTCTACTGACTTGGCCTAGTATTCTCCTAAACCGACAGGCATGTAGTCATGTTCATTACCCAGTTATACACCATTTTCTTATGTTTACCCAGTCATACATTTAGCCCTCCACTTCCCTTCGTTCTTCCTGACTGAGAGGGACTTGTTCCAGACACAGTTACTATCTTATAGAGTCACATTCCAGCTGTACTCATTTAGTGCGTTATGCCTTAGTGAGCCATAGCAGGATCACACTACACTGGTGTGACCTACTCTTTGGAGTTGGATTGAGCCATGTTGTACACTAGAGAGCTAGTCCAGTACCAGAGCTTCAGAGAGTCCTCACAGTCCTAGTGTTATTCCGGTAGGACATCATACAGTATGCAGATGGCATCAGTAATATTATATGCCACATATATATATCTATTCAGAGATATAGATGCATGCACTCATACATGCACACAGATGTACCAGCATCACAACATATATGCTTTACACATCCTACATCATATGTTGAGGACAATCGCCATTAAGGTAGGACACCATGTACAACAGAGATGACTAGCCCAGTTTGTCTAGTGTAGCTCTCCCCTATGGCTCTTAGCTGGTCTTGATGAGTTGACTCATGTTCTTCACAGTAGCAACAGCTTCAGTGCCCCATCCCTCAGTCCTTCAGTCTTTACTTGATACATTAGCCTCCCGCCAGTTATTAGCCTGTCCATTCACCTTCCATGACTGTAAACCTAGGAGAGTCTATTCCAGAGGAAGCCATAGTTGTCTTGTCTGATAGGCCATGGCATGGCTAGTGGGGAGGATAAACAGTTCCACAAGCAGGTCTGACCCTTATTATGGCCAAATGGGAGGATACACCTACTTTGTTCTCGTATTAGTGATAGAGGCTACTCTTTGCACTTGCATAGACTGAGTATACAGGTCTTAGAGTTACAGTTTTGACCAGTTTTGACCAGTTTGACCGAGGTTGACTCCGGTCCAGACAGGGAGATTATTGATGGATCTTGTGTACATGGTATTCAGAGCTCAGTCATAGTCCCATCTTGCACTTTGGTACCTCACTGAAGCTATTTATATGTCAGAGTACAGGTTCCAGGTTATAGAGCAGATTGATATTGTCTTTCAGAGCGGGAGGCCTATATTTTGACATCTAGAGGTCGGATTTGAGTTTTTATTTAACACATGTTCTTATATTGGGCTTCAGAGCAGGACTGCATAGTCAGATTACATGTTCATGGTTTCCTGAGCACAGTTCCAGTTATGGGGGTCATATTTTGATTCTTTTTATTGCATGGGGATCCGTGTTATGGGATTTTCTAGAGCAGTGGATCTCTGATTGACATTCTGAGACCGGATATGTGATCCTTGTAAGATTCCGCACCTGTTGATCACTCACACAGGAACTTTCGTCATAGTTGGTTCCATACTCATTTGATTGCCCAGGCACTCTATATATGACTTTCATGATTCAGCGCCATATTTAGCAGTTTTAGCACATTTTACATATGATATCAGTAGCACCATCTTCAGGCACCATCACGAGCTTCTTCTAGTCACTATGCAAACATTCAGACATTCACTTGGCATGACACACTTCTATTTTCATGTTGCTGGCACTTATCTCCCTTCATGACTAGAGAGATGTTATATTGTTATGTTCTATTTTTATGTTGAGCCGGGGTCCCACACTTGAGTTGGTCTCCCTAGCGCTCAACCATGAGATATGTCTACTCCATGTCACTTGTTATATCATGTATACACATCTTATGTTGTCACGTTGAGGAGGGGGGCGCCAGAGAGCCTAGGCGCTAGAGTCTACCATGTCATATATGTTGTACCTTCTATCCTTGCTGCCTGAAACGCATAGACGTATGGCTTAGCTGCCTTAAACGTCTTAGCTGCCTTAGGGGAATAAAGTGAATAACGGACTGGGAGGATATCTAGGCAAAAGGGAATTAGATAAGATAGCCCATTATGCTTGAAGATAACCCATTCAGTAATAAGCCCATATAGTAGATAATATAGTAGAGAAGAGAGCCCAGACGTATTAGGAGGTAAGATAGCCCAATAGATGTATTGAAGGTGATAAGCGCTGGTTTAGCCATGTTATCTCCTCGTTCAGCCGGGTTATATCCTAGGGATAAGAGTTACGACAGAATACGACAAAAAGGGATAGGGTTACGACTGATAGGGATAACCTGAAAGACTGACTCCTTAGGATGACTGACCACCTAGTTGGCTACGCTTCCTGGGACATGACCAAATAGAATAACTTAGAGCGATAGGATCTCGTCGGCAAGGCCTCCTCGAACTAACCCCTTGTCGGCAAGCCTCCTCGACTGATAACGAACAGCCCCACACTGGTCAGGCTGCGCCTTCCCACTGCCCTGATACCACTGCTCAGGTCAGAACCTCCAATGATCTATAAGCCATCCAGTTTATAAGCCATTAAGCCATTTGATAAGCCATGCCAGAGTAAGCCATGCCCTTGCTAATCGCTAAGTCTACATGCTCATAGATAATGGAAGATAACGGATTTTAGATGGGAAGATAAGCACGGGAAAGATCTCTAAGCACGGGAAAGAGGGAGAACGACTCCTTTATTTTGGAAGTCAGTAGGAGAACGACTCCTTCCCCTCACTCCGTTCAGGAAAGGGATAACCTTTCTTTGGGAGGCCCGAAGCGGACCTATCTCTAAGCTCTGCGCCTTCCCTCCTATGAAATGAATAAATAAGATGAAAAGGCCCTTGTCCGATTACAGACAAGCGATTTGCATTCCTTTTATTTTGAAGATATTTTGGTTGGAATTTGTTCTTCAATTCTACTTTTTTTCTTTCTACTACAACCTATTAATTACGATATAGCCATAGAGACGTTTGACTTTTCCATGTAACTATAAAAAAATACATTAATATATTATATTGGCATATCTACGTTGTTTACCTTTGATACCCGCATCTCTACGTTTCACTTTGCCACTGTAAGTAATCTTAATATGCAATATAAAAAAACCTCTTTTTTATGGGTTCAATGAATCCTAGCCCGTCTGGGATCTAAACTGGAGATTCTATGTAATGAACTATACACTTTCATCTAGTTTATCTATGCCTGCTAGGAGTCATTCCTTAGTGCCTGGGGGTTGTTCGCTCCCCCTGGTATCTATCTGCCTCCTTAGTTGCTATTTTTATGGGGTCCAAGGACCCGCTCTCATCGGTCCACTAAAATGGATATTCTCTGAACTCTACTACCCTTTGAGTATCTCGTTTCTCTTTGCTACTAACTTGCTTGGACTAGCATTTATACGTTTTCACATATTATATTGCCATGGATACATTGACCTTGTCCTGGGACAGACCACCTTAACAGTTTCCATATATACGGTTATACTCGCCATATCTACGTTTCACTTTTCCTGGGCCTTATGATGGGAAGACTTGACTGCTTTCAATCCAAAGCTAATAGTTGTTCTGAGTGTGGGCTACAGCTTGGGGGTGAGACGGTACACAACGGACGGACAACTGTTGAAACCAGAAGACATTGATTGCAATGAAACTGGGTGACAGCGAACAACAACCAATGCTATTTTTGTCTAAACTCGTATCTCTACGTTTCACACTTGGACTAGCATATCTACATTTTCATATTATACTTGCATATATACGTTTTACTTGTTCATAACCAGTCCGATACGTAATATGATGTTGCATACATATGAAATCTGATTGTATTATTCACCGCTTTTTTATTGTCCGTCTTGCTATTGGAGCACTGCGGGAACATACCCCGAACTACATAACCATTTCGGGTTGATTCACCACCTTTGTTGATGGCACCACCTTTAGCCTCACCTTTGCCTTAGGTATCGCTGGTATCTCTACGTTAGAATCGCATATCTACGACCCGGAGGGACTCTCCTGAAGTATGAGGGGGAGGTTTTCACATATCCATTTGAACCAGATAAATCCATGTTGCATATCTTCTTACTAGACGAGCTCGCATGGATACGTTTCACTTTGACTCGCACCTCTCTCTACGTTGAACCTTAGAAGCAGTTCTATATGGCCCCTACACGTGTTAATATGATACCCGCATACCTACGTTTCACTTGTCATGTTCCAGTCTCTGCAGTAAGTCGCCTTGGGGAAATGGGGCTTGCTTTTCGTCGTACTTGCATCCCAGATCGCCATAGAGACGTGTTAATATTTTATACCGCCATGGAGACGTGTTAATATGATACTCGCATGGAGATGTCCTTTCCTACTAATAATTTGTCATCTTTGCCATGCCCTCTGAGTTCACAATCCAGAAGTTCCAATGGAATCCCACGTTAGGAGGTGGTGGTTCGTCATTGCTTTATAGTGGCACACTTAGTTTTAGGTGGGGCGATCAATAGGTCCCTACGTGTTAATATAAGATGTCGCATAGATACGTTTCACTTGCCTACGTTGAACCTTAGAAGAGGTTCTATCTATATGTCCGATTCTCTCTCTTCTTAATGCTCCTTGGATTTTTTATCATCTATCAGGTGATGGATTCATTATTGTTCATCAGAGCGTTGGGTTGGACGGGCTTTAGAGAATAGACCCTCTTTATGGGATTTTGGAATCACTCTTATTACGTATATAATATAACACCGTTAGCTTTTTTTCGCTACCACTCTTTCACGACCCAACCGAGCAAGGAGAAGTGCTTCCTGAATCCATGAACTTAAACTTCAGCACTTATTATGGATGGGACATTCCCCGAACACTCGAATACTCTTAGTTGCCTGCTTGCTACCCCCGATTATTATGGATGGACATGCCAGGCAGGGCAGCTGGATTAATAGAAGGACTTCTCGTAGCTCCCCATGCTCTCACTATTGCTGATTACATGAAAGCTGCTGCATGGCATGAATGGATTGATTTCATACCCCTCTATTACTACCGCCTTCACCTAGGAGCATGGAGGGAGTTAGCCCTAACGATTTCATGAAGACCTACAAGAACTAGACCTGTTCCACCTATCTCACTTGGATTGGATTCTGGCATTCATCATTTAGTTAGTCGGGTACTAGACCTTCTCTTTTAAGGTCAGGCTCTTCTCAGCACGGGATCAACAATATCATCCTTATCTTGCTACTGCAGGAATTGCTTCATAGCTATTACTAGACCTTAGAGTATTGGGTTGGGCAGCACTCCATCCACATTATGTTTTTGAGCCTATTGGAAATGAGAGGGAGTATTTACCCTTCTAGTCAATCAAATAGGCGGGCGGTCCTCTCCTGTTGTCGAGAGTTCGTTACCTCACCCTTAGAGTAATAAAAGATCTCAATTTGACTAAGGCCACGTCTAAGGGAAGACCTCGTCCGAGTATTCCTTCGTATATACGTGCACCATGGGGGTTTAGCTACTTGTAAAGTAGGATAACTTTCTTACTTGCCCCGTAACTACCTTAAAAGTTCTCTTTCCTTGCGACGTAGTAAATTAGAACTTCTAATATCAGGATAAGCTTGGTTTAGTCGAGCGAACCTTTCTTATTTGTAATAGCCCGGGCACGAGATTGAGTTAGACCGATCGACTACCGTATTCTTGCGTCCTATCCTGGGTTGGAGCCTATTATATGATTTCAATGTGTATTTTATTTACCAATAATTCTGTGCCATTTATAGTACTGTGCAGATAAGTACTGCTACATCGGGATAGTCTTTCCTAAGTCTTTTCTGCACCCGATTTCGCTCGAGATTGTGCGTGCTAATCTATTTTTTTCATATCCCTTTGTTTCGGTTAGTTATCTTCAAGAATAGAAAAAAGTACCGGGTTTACATGATACAAATGAAGGAAGCCCCCGGTTTACCTGAGACGAGCTCTGTAAGGGGACGGGGACCTACACCCACAGCACAGGAGTTTATGTCTCTTCTCTTAAATGAAATCCCACTTATTTCTTAGGCATACATAAACAGATACGTATGTGATCGTATAATAAGAAGGCAGGCATCAACAGAAAATGAAAGGAAATACAAACAGTTTAGATCTTCAACTACGGGGGGTAAACAGCTTGGGTCTGTTGGCTTTTTCGAATCAATTAGATCATATATAATATGGATATACAATTGGATCGGATGGAATACACGCAGCTGAACACTTCAATTTATGAAATAAATGAATTCTATTTTGTCGCCCGACCCAAGTCCACCAGCCCGGAAGTATGAGTTTGACCCTCCCCCCATCGGTCTTTACTACTAGTCTTCCTTAGCTCATTTTCAATCTGGGCCCGGTAAAATCTATTTGGAAGACTGGAAGTCGTCAGGTCGAAGTTCGCCAGATCTCGTCGAGTATGAAGGGATTACGGGCCAAGTTCCCAATATGGCTTACATATTCCAAACCAATATGGCGTATGTGGACTTAACGGCCGAGAATCTATTTGAAAACCCTACTATGAAGCCATCCAGCCATGTCTCATCAGTTATTGCTGTAGTTCCTCAATCCCAGCAGTTCCAACAATACTCAAAATGTGGGTAGTATTCCACAAAGATCCATTGCATGCAGGCAGGCAGGGGAAGGCTGGAGCTGATAGGTGAACCCGCGTATTTAAACCGCTATAAGACAGGCTGTAGAGAGAGAAAAGCCATTGCCGTTAGGCCCAAATACTGGGTGGGAGATAAGACAGAGAGACTTAGAGTTCACATCGGTAAGTACTAGTGTTAAGGTAAAAAGAAATGGTAGCTGAAGAGCTATAGACAGAAAGGCTTTAAAGACAGCCTTAGAGCGGTTAAGATAGGCTTTAGGGAGATAGCTAGAGTTAAGAGCCTACTGAATAGAGTTAAAACTATAGCTAAACCTACTAGTTACACCAAAAAGTGCCGGTCAGATACACACACAAAGTTCCGGTCAGAGAGGCAGTAGATATGCTTAGAGAAACCGGCAAGTTAGACCCTACAACTAGGTGGTAAGACCATTCAGTTAGACCCGGCAAGTTAGGCTTTTATAGGCTTAGAGAAAGGCAGAGATAACGTCAGTTGGTCCTATCAGTTAGACCTTAACGTCGGTAAGTCCTACTGCGCTTCAGGGCAAACCCACATATACTAGTTAGACACGGCAAGACGGTAAGAGATGCTTGAGGTAAGGCTATGAGTTCAATACGGTAAGTAAGGCAGTCCTACAGCACTTGAGTTCAAGCTAGAGAACTGGTAGCGAATATATAAAACACTTGGTTTTTCTTCTTCCCTTAAAGAGAAATATGGGCTTTGAAACCGATCCATCGAGGCATGGAATTGTTACGATTCCTTTGGTTTAACTAGACACATTATCTAATCTTTCTTTACAGTATGGATGAAACGAAGGGCTCATGATACTTGATGGTGTAAAGGATTATATGCCGATCATAATTCATATTGCAGGGGAGTCCGAGGGTACAAGCCATGTATGATGATGAGGAGAGAGATGAGGCTCAACTCTGGGGATGCAAACTATAGGGAATCCAACTCCTAGGGAGTACAGCAGCATGGGTGCCAAGAAGCAAAGGGGTACTAGTCTAGGGCAACCCATGTCAAGGATGGATACTACCGCCAGGCAAAGGTGAACGCAAAAAGATGGATGGGCTGAGCCACTTGCCTGAGCGGAGGAGAGTTCCTACAAGTGTATATTGGGGGTTGGAAAACAAGGCACATGCAACATATATAGAAGGAATATCTCTCGAAATGCCAGTTTTCATAAGTATACCTGCAAGATCAGTGAAAATGGCAAAAAGAATGGTTCCTCCAAGAAAGTGCCTGCATACATGAAACGAATACCATGGCATAAAGGTGCTCATGAAATCAACATCAATAATGCCAAAATTAGACAAAACCGAGCTAATGGGCTCGAGATGTCTGGAAAAGAACCTCGAGGGAAAAAGAGCTCCTAGATTAAGTATAAAATCCTGTCAAACAAAGAATACCCTTTTGAAGAGCTCGGAATCCGGAATCCAATGGTGCAAATGGCCAATTGGAGGTTATATGAGGTCGTACGGGGCGACAGAACAATTAGGTTGTTTCTATCACATGGAATAATTATTATGACCAGTAGCATAAGTGGATCCAGTACCTACAGAAGAACCAGCAGCATAAGCAAAGGCATAACCAGATCCATACGCAGAGCCAGTACCTTATTCTCCCAGCGAGCTTCCCAGCTAACAAGTTATCCAGCTAACAAGCCAGCTCCTCCATTCCATTCTCCATTTCTATTTCTTCTATTTCCATTTCGATGAGGTATGGAATTGATTGATACTCCTTCAAGTAGGGCAAGTACTATTATTCTCTCCCTCTCTCTTCATGAGGTACGGAATCGTTATACTCCTTCAAGCAGGGCAAGTACGAGTATTTATTTATGGTAATAAGGTAAGGAAATACTAATATCCTATCCGTCCGGGCAAGCACTATCATCTTGCCTCCCTTCATCAGGTGCTCTTTGATAGACCCATTCGATGAGGTATGGAACTATTTATACTCCTTTCCTTGAAACCGATGAGCACTATTATCGCTCCCTTCCAATCAGGTAGGGATAATTTTGACTCCTCGAACCAGCGCCATCACCCTTCTCACTAGGTTGGAACTATTAATACTCCCAGCAGGCAAGTGCGTATCTCGTCTCCGTCTTCTCCCCTGAAGCAAGAAACCAGACTCTCTCCTCCCAAGTGGGGCAACTACTACTATTATACTTATTATTATACTTATCCTTTCCCTCTCAATGGGGTAAGGAACTACTATACCTTTTACCTTCACCCTTCCACTATGAGGTAAGGAACCATTCATACTCTCCCAACAGCCATCCGCACCAGGCCACCTCTGGGGGGTGCACTATATATGTAATTTGTTCCTCTCTCCTCTCACTCACCAGGTAGGTAATTAACACCCTTGGGTCTGAGGGTGGGGGCGGCAAGCACAACTACTTATTCCTCTCCCTCCGTGAGGTATGGAACCAATTAGACCTTTCCCTTGAATTGGTAAGCACTATTATTCCTTCTTCGTAGGTAGGAACACTTATATCTATTTTTAACACCATCCCGTCCCTTCTAACTAGGGCAAGTACTACTACTTTCCTTTAGAGGTTGGAATGACCTACACTCGTTGAAATAGGGCCAGCACTATTGTCTCTCCTTTTCATGAGGTTGGAATCATTTATATCGTTTCAACAGTTATAATCTCTCCTTCCCTTTGCCCTTCAAATGAGGTGGGGTAATTGAAACCTTTCCTTCGTCTGTTACCAGGTTGGAATTATCTACACCCCTTGGAATCAGGCAAGCACTTCATTGTTCATCAGGCAGGGAATAACCCCTTCTGAATGTGGTAAGCACTATCACTCTCAACGAGGTAAGGTAAGTTATACCGCTTGAATCCAGCACTAACACTAACCTTCCAACTAGACAAACGCCCCCTTCAATGAGGTAAGGATAATTGTGGTTCCAGTGGCGATAAAACGCATGAAAATGGCCATTGAATTGGTCCGATTTGTGAATCATAAGGGTAAGCTGATTGGTACGATTTGTGAGCACACAACGCTGAGCAGACCTCCCACGTTTAGGCTGACCTTAACTGACTATTTTGCAGCTTGGGGATAAAATCGCTTTTATAAAGTACGATTCTATATTAAGGTTTTTAGGCCCCTAATAAAGGGATAACCCTCAAAGGGATAACCCTCAAAGGGGTAACCCTCAAAGGGGTAACCATCAAAGGGATAACCCTCAATATGAAGTTGGGGTACAATTGAAGTCACCCTTATTCACATGCCATTCCTTTATTTAACACTATCAAATTGATACTTATGTATACCAGTTTTTAAGGTCTTTTCCTTAGGGGAGTAGACTTAACAGAAGCAAAGGGAGTATTATCACGACTTAGAAAACACTTGCCAAAATAAAGGATCAATTCGCTTGCCACTTGTCATTGTCTTAGGCCATTTCCCCTAATTCCCCTCCTTCGTCGGGCTTGCCCTTTAGACACTGTTCCCCTCCTTCCTTCCTTAATACCCGAATCATTTACCCAATGTAGAATCCGAATCATTTAGGTAGGCCGGCCTACCAACTTGACCCTTCAATCCCATGAAGTTTGCAGGACTTCCTTAATCTTATTGTGATAAATCGGGCCTTAACCCTTTGAATCTCTAAATGAATAATGAATTGGGTGGGAGATAGAGATAGCTTGGATTATTACGCCCTCGGCAAGCAAGGCGACCTGCCATCGATCGATCGATCGACGATAGTAACATGGGGCATGCATGCCCCCCAGCAGGACGCTCGCCGCCGCTCTAGACCTGATCACACGCTTGCTGCTCTCGTATCCGGCCCGGTACTTTCACTCATTCCATCACACTCTATTTATTTTCTGGGAATAGAATCGAACCGAAGCTAGCAAACCTGTTGCGCATTTAGCTGGCTGGCTCTCCTTGCTCCGAACTAGAGTCGCTCGGACCCACCCAAGAGAAGAGGGGCCCGCCTTCAATTGTAAAGCTCCCTACGTGCCGTTGTCCCCCGAGCGGTTATTTCTCCTAGCCAACGAACTAGGAACATACCCAATGAACCAATAAGATAAGAATGCAAGCTATCTCTTTACTAAAGTCTTCCTTGCCGGCCGCCCATAAGGAAGGTCCGGCTCCGGGCACGACGAAGATCGATGTTCGGAATCCCCTCGCCTGCTTTTCAATAACAATAAGGTATTACCTGAGATAGCGAAAGGGTTGATCATCACCAAACGTTCGCGAAGGTAAGACCGGGATGCGGGTGGTGCGCGTCGGATCCGGGTCGCCGGGCTTATTCTTCTTGTTTCAGATGTCAATCCGGTCTCGTATCGCCCACCGTCCGATCGTCCGAGTCTCCATATCTTTGGATTGGATCTCCTTTAGTCTCTTTGGATTGAGAAAGGAAAGCGACGGGTAGCGTATACTCGTATACAATAATAAGTCATCTGCCTGCATCTGATGATAAAAGGAAATTATAGCTAGTATGATAACCCTATTGAAGGGATGGGTTTATGTAATAAGTAGAACCAAAAGAATCAGTGAACTTAAGCTACAAAGCTTGACGAAAAAGAGTGAACTGGCCCCGAGTTTGACGAAAGAAGTGAACTTGCCTATAGAAACTTGGCGAAATGCTGGTGGATAAGATGGTGGGGGTAGCAGCTGGGTTTGGTATTTCCATCCTTGCACCTGGTCCAGCACCAGTAGCATAAGTATATTCTTCTGTTCAAGCTCAAGCGCATATATAATATCCACTAGCAGTAGCAGTTCGAGATCCATATCGAGATTCATATGCATATCCATATCGAGATCCAGGTCTAGAAGGAGCCGGAGAAGATCCATTTCGATAACCAGAAGCAGAGATAGCAGCGGCTAAGGCAGAGACAAGGAAAGCATTAGAGGAAGCAATAGGGGCGCCACAGGAGAGGAGGTAGCACTTGAAGTTGCACTACCAATAACAGATTCAGTTTACCGAAGGCATCAGAAGCAAAGGCACCAACAGTTCCAGGTCGAG
>Ga0228600_1000061_pt1 | contig 14710 bp, 5 predicted proteins | sample CRU5metagenome_FD_182730 | JGI IMG/M metagenome (GOLD analysis project Ga0228600, IMG submission 182730) | Spruce roots microbial communities from Bohemian Forest, Czech Republic - CRU5 | ecosystem: Host-associated > Plants > Roots > Unclassified | place: Czech Republic: South Bohemian Region... | reverse complement strand
GCGACAGAGCTCGGGGAATCGGTTAGTGGTGAGCTGGAGCTCGGGGAATCGGTTAGCGGTGAGCTGTTGGCATACATATAGAAATAAATCTGATCTAAATCAAAGCTGTTGGCAGACATATCTCAATCTGATCTGATCTGTAAATAGCTACAGGAGGTGCCGTTATAGCGTTATAGTTAGTGGCATACATATTTCAATCTGATCTGATCTGTAAAGAGCTACAGAAGGTGAATGGGGAAACCGTTATAGTTAGTGGTAACTGTGGAATGATGATGGCCGGTATGAAAAGCTGATACCCTGCCCCCTGCAATCAATAGATTCTATTTCCTGTCGTTATTATATTATTCCATGCATACATAGTTGGGTTGGGTTGGCTGGTCCGGGTTGGCCTCCGTAATGTCATGTACTGATTGGTGTCAGTAATATATAGGTCTAAATGTACTGTACTGATTGGTGTGAGTAATATCTCAGCTCAGGTATTCCTCCTTCCCTCGGCTTCAATCCGTCTGGAGGTCCCCGGTTGCCAATATATATATATATATATTCGATTACTCGTCAGCGGCTGGGAGCAGTAACTAGACAGCTCGGGTTGGACAGCTACGTTTCGGATGGGACAGGAACTAAACAGCTACGGTTGTTGGGTGGCCCCTGCAGCTATGGTTGGACAGCTACGGTTGGCGGATGGGAGCAGTAACCAGACAGCTCGGGTTGGACAGCTACGGTTGGCGGATGGGTAGACAAAAGACGTCATCCGCTATCCCCTACCTAACTCTACCTAACTACCTGCTATCCCCTACCTAACTCTACCTAACTACCTTGGGACTAACTACCCTAACTACCTTGGGAGGTCAAGTTACAGTATGGGAAGGGGGAACGGGACCTTGTAATCAATCTCGGTTGCCTAGGACCTTGTGAATCAATCTCTGTTGCGAATAAACGTAATATATATATATATACATATATATATATATATATTCCACATACCATATATGGCTAGCAGCAACATACATCATATGGCTAGCAGCGACATGGATGGTGGGATTTAAATGGGCACCTCCAAAAAGAAGATCCGCGGCCAGTGGGTATATGTCAGCCATTATAGTACCGCATCTAACTTATATTCCCAATATGGGTGGGATTTTACAACACATGCATCGCGTAATTCAACTAGTGTATTCAATTCGAATCATGGATTTCACCCCTTTTAAATACGGAATTCCACTCACTTCCAACTACGGCAACACTGAGGAACGGGGCAACACCAACTAGAATGAATGAATGGCCTAGGGATGGGATGGGATGAGATGAGCTTGGACACACCCCCAATAGGTAGGTGCCATGGGTTGACAATAGGTGCCACGGGTTGCTATTTCTTTTATACGGGTAACGTATTGATACAGAGGCGTAACAGACTTAAAACCAAGCGTAACGTTGCTTGCATGCATTTTTCACACAGGTAAGGCGTAACTTTCAGATAGGCAGGCCGTATTTCATTCAATAGGTAAGTAAGAGATGTGCTTGACCAACCCTCACTGTTTTCGAAGCTCTTTTCGGCTCTGACGCTTCTTATCTTAGAGGCGAGGCCCGTTTCCGTTCCCGTTTCCATAGCCCAGTTTCCTGAAGCCCGTTTCCGGTGAACCAGCCCAGATAGATCTCCTCCAGATAGATCTCCTTTAGTGTTTCCTCTCCCTCCAACCGAATCATGCTTTTCATGATCTCCGAAAAGCCCAACCCATTACTAAATATGATACGTTGGCTGCTCGATTCATTTATATTATATATGTATATATGTTGGGAAACGCTTGCTTATATATGCGATATGATACCTCGACCAGGCATTTAACCATAAGAACCGTCTATCTATTACCGATACTTGATAAGGCATTGCTTAACCCAGAAAGAGACAGAAATACGGCATTGAACCATACATAAGAATACGGCATCCTCGCCGGTCGAGGGGAAGGACTTTCAAAGTAATCAAATTGCTACGCTAGAGAGTGCTTTGTGGGTTGTTTGGAAGAGTGTCTGAAAGCAGTGTTACTAGCGTGTCCAGGGCCCCGGCCTCTACGCGCCCATAAATAGCATATTCTAGCTGATAGACACGTTAAAATTGACTTATATCCTCCCTCCTTCTCAACCCATTGAAGGCCCTGATGAGTCTACTTAGCTACACTTACTTATGATGCCTACCTTAGCGAATGAGAGAGCATAACACCTAGACTGGGCTGACATATTCACCAACTCGTCGAGAGTGAAAACGAGTCTTTACTTTCCCCTATTCTTAGCTCCCCACGAACGAACGCCCTATCTTATATATATTCCGCCTCGGGGGATTATGCTAGACCCTATCTACATCATCATCTTGAGGCCCTCATGTCTATTCGAATCGATGGTGGTTATTCTCCAGCCACCCACTTATTGATAACGATGTCCCGTTGGTCAAGCTTGTTGGGTCAGGAGTTGCCTGTTGACTCTACCGATACTCAATAGAAGAAGTAGGATTAATAGGTTCGTAGGGGGCCGTAGGATTCGGGTGGGAAGCAGGACCTCTAGGGCATTAATGCACTCGATCATAGATAGGATTATATCTTCCTCGACTTCGAGCGCGACCATTAGTGAGTAAGTGACCTCGACTTCCCGATCTATCCCGATTTGTTCTCTTGAGGGAAGGAGATCGACCTGGCACATTAGGTTGGAGAGAGAACCCTTAACCGATTCTGACTAAAAAACGAACATGTAGCTTACTACTATTTTAAGGGTGCGATCAATGCCTAATTAAGGTCGAGTGCTCTCCCAGTGGTCGAGTTCACTCAATTAACTTGAAACTTTGATTGAAGATCAACCTTGACTAGAAGTAGGGAGATAGCATATATATACTCGACAACCCACCTTCCCTATAAACAAGTCGAATGAGATTTCGGTCGGTATACCGCCGCCCCCCTACGAACCAACCTTCGATCGAGGGAGATTCAATGCACTCCACCTTCGATCCAGCCCATCAGCATCCACACTCCAATTTACTAATGAAAGGGTTTCGGGCATCCGCCGCAACCAACGATCACCATCGGAACCGGTCGAGGCATAGATAGTTCGATCCACTCCAACTTCGGTCGAGCAAGAGGAAATGCAGATCGATCGAGCCTTGCTCTGACCCACCAACCTACTGGGGGCATCAACGACAGCATCGAACTATTCACCATCGGCACAGCCAGAACTGCCTCTTATCCAAAAACTGACTGCCTGTAGGCTTTAATAAAAAGGTACTAAATAAATGCTTGGAAGGGCGGAGCGGGCGCAGGAGAGGCTCGATACCCAAACTACTTCCTGGTTTTGGCCATTGCCCAAGGTTTGTACACCCGTCCCGAAAGGCCCATGGACTAGGGAATTATCCAATATGCCCATCTTGCACAATTAGCAATTCCCTTCGCTAAAACATTCGATCGTTTTGTGCCCATAAATATAAATCTACCGGGGGGCGCCAAGTCAATCGGTACAGAGTGAATCGGAGGATCCACACATGCCTGTCGCATTCCCTCGCCCGAAGTCCTTCTTTTTCCGAGTGACGAAATAGATCAGCATCTATTATGATGATTCTTCCTTGTATCGGATCGACCTGCTAATTGATTCTCTCCCCTCTCCCTATTACTAGGGGCATAAACGACCTGGGTAGGATTAGTTGGTAAGGCATCGATTCATATCACGTATGTAATAACGATGTATGTCGGCTTGCCTGAGATAGAGAGGACTCGCGCTCAACCCCGAACGTTTTTATTCATTCCATCGGTTGAGCACTCGACCAACCCATTTCTTATTATCTGGAAAAGCACTCGACCTCCTTCCTGGTTTTGCCTGGACCCGACCGAACCCCCGATTAATGAGGGATAAGGCATGGGGATATGCTTGACGGAGTCAAAAGGAGGGTAAGGAGCAATGAAGGATGGATGAAGGTTTCCAAGGTGCCCTGGGCAAGGTATGCAGTGATGAGGTTTCGGGGTTGACATGGACCGATGGGGCCCATTGTTCGGTATGCAGTGGATGCAGGGTGGACAATGGGGTTCATGGTGTTTAGGTATGCAATGGGTGGGTTGGAAGCTGATTCAATGGTAGTTGGAGGTCGGTTGGATACATAAATCCTCGCTCGGCAGCTTGTTTCCGTCTTCTGTAACAGCAATGACTTCCTTCCCGTGCAACAAGGTTGCCGCTGTTGTCGAAAGCTGAATGATTCATGAAATGCTGAAATACCCGCCTTGCACACACGCAAAGTAGTAAGCCAACCGCTCTATCAACTACGTAGCTTCATTCGATGCTGCAACAGGACCAGGCACTCCGTTGGCGGGCGGAGAATAGTTTTTGGAAGTGTGCCGCGCTTCAATACACCAGTGTTGGTTTCGAGCATTCAGGACTTCTATGCGCAGGTTGAAAGCCTCATGAAATGCACCCCCGTTGTTAATTACGGAGAGAGCTACTCGCTGAGATGCGGCCATTTCAATGAATTAGAAGTCTAATATATGGAAAGGGGCCAAAATAACTCTTACTTAAAGGTAAAGAGCTAGAGAGCACTCAACGGCACTGGACCGCCAACAACCTGGCAAAGGAACGACCTTTAGAGGCTTCAATGCAACGGGACCGACCAGACTGCCCTTGAAATGCCGGGCCACCTTGAAATGGATAGAGCTTCAGAAGGCTTGAATCGGTCGACTCTTAAGAGTTAGTGGATAGTTGGATAGAGCTTTTCAAGCTCGACCTTGTTGCAAATGCCACAGCTCGGCTTACGCTTGAAAAGGTTGAGGTTTCGGGCTCAAATGCTTAGAGACCTTTAAATAAAGACTCTGTTGGTTCCTGGGCTCCCATGTTGGAAGCGGTGCCTAGGGGTCCCCCTATGAATGTTTCATTAATAAATTAATTCCCTTGTTCACTATTCATTAATCCGAATTAGTAAGAGGGACCGTCTTCCAGAAGATCGGGGTGGGAGCAACCGTTTACGAGACCTACCTTAAGAGAGAGACCTTGTCCATTTAGCACAAAACCCCCTCTCCTCAAAGTATAACCCTGGATTCTTGGTCGATGCTGCATGTGAGGCTCCACGCAGCCTATATATATGAGCATCCCCGGGTCAGGCCCTCAGCTAGCTAGACCCTACAGTCCACTTCCAGAGAACGCTCGGACATATAAGTGGCACAGTCTTTTACATCTCATCTTGTTCCCCCTTTTTATGAACAAAGCTCCGAGAGTAACAAATGCACATATTAGAGTAGCTAGTAGCGATCTCTAGAGTGCATTGTTTATAGATGTGTGCATACCACTATGGTTCTGCACTGGAGCATCACGGAAGGCATCCGTTGATATCCTTCCAAGCAAGGTGTCGCAAGACATTGATGTTCCAGCAACAAGCCAAAGTTACTATGCCGAGCAAGAATCAACAAAATCGAGTCACATGCGTTCTTCGGTAGGTACTACGAGTGGGGAGCATCTATCGATCTCTCTCCAAGCAAGACATTACATATGGTGTTTATAGTTTCTTCCATTGGTGCGATACTACAATCGCACACCACCTAATCATCAGAATTACACTAAACAACAGGGAGCCTCTCGTAGCATCCTTCACGCGCAAAAACATTTGGAAAACAGTAAGAAATGGATTAGGATTGCCTTGCCGTACGCACCAAGAAATGCAGCGTCAGATCCAATGCCGGGATGACCGACATGAGAAATGATGTAGATAGAGAAGGCAGCGATTGATTGTTTTAAGCTCCGACCATGAAATTAAGGACTTTATTTGACCCGACCATTCATACCGCCTTAAAACACCTCCTTCCGCCATTATCAGAAATCGACTGGTCTCAAAACACGAATTCATAAGGTGGTATGCTTAGAAACTGGACTTGGTCAAAACGAATGGAACGACTTGAATAATGGCTGACCAGTCAGTCAGAGAAACACATTTGCCTACTCCACTGCGAACCATAGCAGCCATAGAGTCCTATATACGTAATAGTTGACGTCGTCCACGTGCTCATTATGATTTAATGTGCGGAGTCTAATATTCGAATAGTTTGAACGCAAAGCCGAAGTACCCATAGTATGGAATGGATTAGGAAGCATTTAGGTACTTCTTTCAGTTGAACCCGCACTCCAGCCATCCATGTGCTCGGAATCCTTAGAACGAAATCAAAGGCTTAGACAGGGATCCTCTACCATCATCGGCTTTCAAACATCAGTCAGTCATTGACATTCGCCCACTAAACTCTACCTCCCCCCTCCGTCCTGTTTAACCGAGATCAAACCGATACATACCTCTTATTAACGTTCAGCATCAGAATCAATCGTGACGGAGCATTAGAGGCACCTGCTTCTAGTACACTAAAACTAGTGCGATTGGCAAGTTCATCATAGTGCGCCCACCTAAATTGAAAGAACAGGCCAATTCGCGCCTCTGTAGAGCTTAGTAGCTGTAGTCGGACCAATTCTGATGACGGATCAGACCAGTTCACTTCAAACAACCAAGGCACCTATAACTCGAAAACATGCTCTTTTAGCCGAGTACCCACATTTAAGTGACCAATTAATCGTTCTAACTCCATAATAGATTTACCTGATTCGTCCCATCACTCTAGAAACTATGACTACTTAAAGACTGGATCGAAGCAAGGATGAAGCGGTTCGCTTTATGAGAAGAGAGATTGAAGTGTCACTAATTGGTTTGGTCAAGTCGCTCTTCTTCGGGGTGGGAGTTACCATTCCCTCTGAAGCAGCTGATGAGCTTTAGACCTACCGAAGAAGCAAGCTGAGTTCGGGACCCCACCATTAAACTAGCACCTGACGGAACGAAATCTTGAAGTAGGCTTGCTGTCTTCATCAATAATATAGCACGCGGATTCTTTCACCAATTCCTCTACTTGTGACATGCGACACACTTCCTCCTTCTTTCGTGGATTCGGTGTCGAGGGAAAAGATTCATCAATTCCATTATCGTGAGTATCCTTAGGGTCGAGCACCTGTATTTCAAGTGTTGAGTCGCCTATCTATTATTACGTATTAACAACTTCTCCGCCTCCTTGTATTGCTATAGACATCAAATGAGTTAAATTTGTTTAAGACAGGTTTATAGTAGGTATGATAATATTGGCAGTCTCTCCCTCGACAATAGATTGGAGTAGTTTTCACTTCAATAATAAGCTTGCCCGCCCCTACGGGCGAGTACTTGCTCTCTTCTTCTCCCAGCAGGCGAATAATTCAGTACACCCGGGAAAAGGAAAAGACGTAAACGGCGGCCAATATATTCACCAGCGTCGAAGTCGACCCACGGAAAGAGTGAGTACTCGACCTGTTGCCTTTTCTTTCTGGGAATTGAAAACCTTTGAAGTTTGATGATTCTCGAATCTGCTGAGGGTACCAACTAATATGATACCTCGGCTTTCAAGGTAGAGCCCCGATCTCACTTGTCGCCGGCCATGAAGACCATCAAATCGGCAGGAGAGTGGAGAAGTAGGGGAATCTTTCTCCCATGCGGAGCTGTTTCAAGACTGAACCACACTCGACCTGTTGATAGAGACCCCAGTTGTTATCGATCCTTTCGACAGCGGGGAATATACCATCATTAGGCACATTTAAACTAAAAAAGCTTTTTTCTCTAGGCGAATATGATTGAAACTAAGACGAGTGAAACTTATATTAGACCTCGCCCATTCTTGAAGTCGAGGGATGGGGAAGAGACCTATCTTCCAATCCGACTCCCCCAGCTCAAATGCACTTCTTTATGACACGGCATTCTAGCTGTTGGGTCACTCTCAATGGGAAGACGGTGGAGATCCGCCGTCGAAATGTGCTTATTTTCATCTCTTGATTCATAGGGGCGTATACACGAATCTTAGGTGAGTGCCCCGAGATGGGGAAAAGGTATTAGTCATTGAAGCACTCGCCTCTGAAACGCCCTGGGTACCCAACCGAGAAGAAATAGTCGAAATGGAATGGTATCTTTCCCTCTGTCTCTAGAGCGAGCACTCTAATTGATCACTCGTAAGGCAAAACTTATTCTTTATCGGTTGAGCCGGGGAGTCGGATTGGATTAGTCGCTCGACATAAAGCAGGTTCATATTTTGAATGCCCCGTATTCCCTGTAAATGGGATCCTATCCACTTGTTGTTCCGACCGGCTCGGCTGTTGATCACCCCGGCTCAAGAGAGATGTGAATCACCCCAGAATTACTAGTAAAGGGTGGCTCAATTTAGAGTTTTTCTTTTTCGTTCGTTCCCTCTCCGGAGAGCAAGCGGATAGGACTCGACCGAGCACCCCCAAAGAATTAGAGGGGAAGATCGCCCGCTGAACACTCGACATTTCCAACTAGCATTTATGCGGAAATAAATGGGGTAAATGGAATGGTATCTTCTGTCTCTAGTTGATCAAATCTACTTTCTGCTATAGAAAACTTGGAACCAGCAAAAGCAATTGATGAGTAAGCGATTGCTTACCGGGAAGAGACAGACTACACTCCGACAGAAAGAAAGAGGGAGAAATCTCTTAACTAATTAATTGGTGGGGAAGAAGCGGGACAATCCAATTTCCCTAGCCTAATAGCACATTTCTTCTCAGCAGCGGTGGCGCCTTCCCACGCCTGGCCTCTTTCGCCGATAGAGAACTAACTTTCAAATCATTCTGCTCGCCATTCTGGAAGATCGACTGACCCGATATAAGAGGAAGGTCATTCCGTTTCTGGTGTTGATGCATTGATAGGAGGGTTCTTGATTGGACCTACTGAAAGACAGTAAACCAACTGGATCTCTATCTTCAAGTTGCGTCGCTTCATATAAATGAACGGGCAATGAGCCAGATCTAGAAACCAGATTACCATGTAAGCAACCCGCTTATGCCGCTGTTATCAAGCTTATGCCGCCCTGATCTTCTTGCATTTCTAGCTCGGAACCGTACACATTAGGAGAAGATTTTTCAACCTGTAAGTCAAGTGCATTTCTTATAGTTGGTCGGGTCAACCTTGAAAGCTGTTGGATAATTTTGAGGATATTTGAAGATATGGTCAAATAGGGAGGCGTTCCACCTTTGATTAAATTTGTTAGCATGATTGAAGGAACGCCCTAGCTTTAGGGAAACATTTGACTGCTAGCCCGTCATTCAAGGTCGTTGGAGAGCCCAAGGGGAAAGGACGCCCAGCCTTGAGGGAGTATTTATAGTGCTGTTATGCCATTTTAGATTTCCTAAATCATGGATCTAGGAGCTGCCAAGCATATTATATCATTATTCCTTGGAGCAAATTATGGATCTAGAAACTGCCAAATGTCTTTTCTTTTTGTCCTTGGAGAGATTGGTGGATATAGAAGCCACATATTCTATTTTCTTGTAAGAGGTTAAGCTAGAAGTCTATATAAATACTTGCTTCCTCCATTATTTCTCATGGTTGGATTTGGGGAGATCCCCCTATGAGCTTAGTTTAATATCCTTTTGAAGGCAATGTAAGCAAAGGGTTTCTCTTGTGAGGCATAATATTTTGGATCTAAGCTAGCTGAATGTAATGCTGGAAACACTTGCAAAGAAACATGAGGGCTAAATTCCTGGTCACTTTGTTCCTTCCTTTAGAAGTTGTATAATTTTGGGTCATTTCCCTCTTGGATGTCTTTGCTGTCTTTTTAATGAATATGTTAATGTTGTGATTGTCTTCTTAATCCGAGTTGTGGCAAGTTACATATCCTAAGAATAACAGCCCTCTAAGTTTGATCCTTTTGACTCCATTTGCCCTAATTCAGATAGGCACTAGTCTCGGTCCACCCATCCATTTAATCCTAAAGCTTATCATACATCTCCTAGGGGAACCCCCCTTGTGCCGGAGAAGAGCCGGCCTAAAGTGAGAGAGGGAGCTACTGTGGTGACAGTGGGTAGCCCCTCTTAGTCCCCCAGGGTTGCACTTGTGTTTTAGGGCTTTACCACTTGAAGTGCAGGTTTGGGAGGTAACAGGAGGGATGTCCTTGATAGATCAATAGCCAAGGAGGGACACAGATCAGCAGCTATGAAACCTTAAAACGTATAGGCCTATAATACCATCCATCAATGCATCAACCTTCCCTGCCCGTTACAACTTCGCTACAGAGGTTCGCAGGGTGTCTCCGTAAGTAGCTACGGGTATCATGCAGCACCCAGAAATGTCAGAGGATCTTGCGGATCCAGTAGTGATTTAACTTCCTGATTGAATGAATGACTTTCTTTATGATTGCGTGAATACTCGTACTGAAGCCTATGCTACCAGTGAGACTCGGTCAATTGAATCTGCTACTTAATCTGAATCTGCTCAGGCAACTGGAATTGGAACCGTAACCAATAGCTTTGCAACGAGATCTGCTGCCACCTGTACCTCTATCTCTTATGCTACCTTTACGTCTGCTGTTGGTGGTTAACGAGCAATTGGTTCAAGGTAAACGGGATCGGACCTCCTTTCCTACCTATGCGGAGGCTGCTACTCTAACTAAGGGCTCTGGAACTCGAATATCTTAAACTTACTCTCCAGCCGGTGGTGGCACTCGAATTGGATGGATATATGGAGAGAAAGCTGGTACTAGCACAGGGAAACGGGCTTATTCCCTACCCGGCTGGGGGAAGACCTACGATGACACACATTGAACGCGCACGTTGGGAGCTAGGACTTCTTCATAAAGGCTAACACGCAGCCGCCGGGATGGCTAACATGCACCTGGGATTCTTCCAGCTAAGGATTCTTCTGGCTAACCAACTGATTGGCTAACCCGTGCGCGCCAAGGCATGTAATTTCAGTGATTGGGGAGCGAAACTCGGGCGGGGATTGCTCCTACTTTGCCATAAATTCCATATCCAGTACCAAATCCATATGCAGATTCAGTTGACCTAGCTAGAGCGTAGGCAATAGATTACAAATTCTTATGGCGAGCCCTCCGTCCTCATTCAAATCGAGAGATTCTTTCTTCAATTATATATGTAATTACGTATTATAAGAAAGAAAGTCAATGAATTGACGACGCTTTCCCTCCTAAAGGTCAATCCTTCGCCGAGGGTGAGGCAGCGAACTCTCGACCAACGGGAGAGGAAATAAGTGGCTGCTATTATATATGTAATTATGCTTGTTGCCTTATGACTTGAAACGAAGTGTTTCACGAACGACTGCCTTAGTTCGCGCGATAAGGTCCTTACAAGGGGCGATCCTACCCTCCCTCTGCCTGGTTACTATGCCCAGAGACTAGGTGGGATGGCTGGTCTTGGTTAGTGAGCGACTGGTCAATTCACTAGTGCCTACCTGGCCTTGCGAGTGCTTAATTGGCCTCACTTAGCTTTAGACTGACTGGTCAATTCTAAAGCGATAACCTGGCCCCGCCTGGGATTAGGATGGGGGGTCGAGTTAAAACATGGGTGGGCGAGACTTTCCTTTCAGGAACTTTCATTCGATGTCAACATACTGGTTGGGGATTAGATACCAATTTGCTCCCGGCGAATTCGAATCGACAGCGATTTACCTTTCATTCGATGTCAACAGACAGGTCGGGGGGATCCATAGGCCTCTCCTGGCAATGCTTTCTTAATCCATCCATCGTATCTGGCCGGGGTTCAGTCTGCCCCAACTAGAGAAGGATCGTGCTGCAACCACCATCCAGCTGTGCCATCCAGCCATCGGGGGAGCATGGGAGCAAGTATGGTTTGATAGGATGACGTAATTCGAATTGTTCTAAAGGAAAAACCTTTCGGCGAATCGACTTTCCAGCCTTTTATCTGAAGTTATGGACGTTTCTCTGAATTGCTTGCTGTAGAGAGAGAATCCAGGCAGTTCACGATCTCCGCTGAAGTGCTTGACGATCTCTGGTGAATTGCTTGCTGTAGAGAGAGAATCGGGCAGTTCCGTCCCGTCCAGCCCCGTTTTTCCTCTTCCGTTCTGGCTGTCGAGAATCAATCGGGCAGTTGCGCCGTTTCTCTGAAGTTCTGGCTTTAGTGAATCAATTCAAGAAGGCAGTTCTTCCAACGATCCAACCCAACCTGTCTGTCCAACATGAATTCATCAAGTAGGCTTCAAAAGTGAATATGACTGGTCTGTCCACCCAAGCAAGTCCTCTCTCCCTCCCTTTCAATCTCAAAATTAAGGTCTGTGAGCCAGTACGGTTGGTAAAAGGTCCAGGTGGTTGGTGACATGCACGTAAATAAAGGGTTAATAGATGCTTATCCTCGTATTCCTGGCTTCAGCAATGGGTTAGGGATAACTCCATCTCCTAGCTAGGGTGAAAGTAGTAAGAAAGGTAAAGGTGAGGGACGAAGTGATCCGGTCCTGATAAGAGGGGAATAGTTGTACCTCCTAAGCGCTTCATGAATAATAAAGTGGTATAGGGAACCAGGTCGGTAGTATGGTGAGTGGGTATAAAGGTGGTTAGGAGGGACAAAAGGTCTCTGAGGGCTCTTCCTAGAACTGTAGTAGTTTATAATTCCTAAAGAGTATTCGACCGGAACAATAGTAATAGCGGTACCCAGGAGATGTATTAAGTTAAGTAAGTGTTCTGGACGCTGGTGAATGCTATGCTGTATGAAGCCCGTACACTGATGCTCTCTCTACTCTATGTGACCCTTCCATCTGTCCGATGCAGTAAGTCTAAGTAAGGCAGGCAGTATCTAGGAACAGGGTTGGTGGTAAGAGTCAATAAAAAGGTAAAAGTAGGCAGCATAGTAAAGGTTCTAAATGCCTCACCCCACCCAACCAACTTAGTTATGGATGCCAAAACCTATTGCTTCAGCCAAGAATCCTTTGTGGAGGGGGTAGCACTATCGTGCCTCTTGTCCGGCCGGGATGAACAACCCCCAGATACGATTGATTAATTCAGACAGCGGACCTCGCCCTTATATATCTTCTTTTTCTGTCTATCTCTTTATCCTTATAGGTACTCTTTTTCCTTCTAGGATAGGTACTTCAAGTTACCCACAACTAGCCTTTTTCCCGGCCCACAGAGAAGAACTATCTAGGAAGGATAGCTCACCCAACAAAGGCCCCCACCCAATAAGTCCTAAAAAGGAAGGCAGGCCAATTACGAAATGAATGGGTATACCCGTTCTCTTTTTCAGGTCTTTGTAAGGTCAGCCCGATCAGCCTTTTAATGGCCTTTTAACCCAATCTATTAAAATGAAAATTGAAAACATTACACCAGGCCTCAATGGGCTTTTGTTGTTACCAAAATATAGGGTAAATAGCCTTTCTCAATAAATCAGTGCCGGTCTTAGTATCGACTCGGGTTTACAACAACCAAAACCATGATGGGTTCACGATAATTTATTCTTAGCTGAATTTTCCCCTTCTACTGCTGCAATAGCTCTCCGTCTTCTCTATTTCTCCGTGAATGAACTATGAGAGAATGCCTCCCCCAACCTTCGTGCTCCCTTTATTTTCTGTCCTTCACACTTCTTTTTATAAAACCTACCCACCTGATAGATTCAGTCTGTTGAGGCGAGAATAAATAATAAATATAGTAATTCGTTGTTTCATGCATGAAGAGGCAGGTTCACATGCATTCCCTTCCCAATGGTTCAATGCTGCTGCCCGGGTAAATACTAAGAGCTGTTTGAATATTAATATACGCGCTTTTGAGGGAGTCACTATCTAGGCCCACGCTCAATGCGGGATATATGGGGCCCTTTGCCCTTTTAGAGAGAGGAGTGGGGTGTACAAGTACCGAGAGGGGGGAGTGAAGCGATATTGGAATAAGTGGGGGACCCTTGCGGAGGACCCATATCGAGATATTTTGAAGAATTTGACGTATTTAAAACGCTCTGATTTACTCAAATGCATATATTACGATATTACGCAATCGAAGAATAAGGGCCATTTGATATGAATCTTATCAGAGGGGCATATAATCTTTTTAGTTGAGGAAAGCAGCAATTTGAGTATCACGTATTACTATTATCGGCGGGGAATAAACCATTTAACGATACGGTCAGGTAGGTTGGATAAAACGTTATGGGCGGGGGAGCAACTAATAGTCCACCCCTATATGAATAGAGCCTAGGTAGCCCACCCACCACTAGCAAAGGCGGTTGATCACCCATCCATCATCAGAAGCGAGGGCAAGGGCATCAGAGCCTATTGAATGAAGAACCAGAACCCACACAAGTACAGGTGGAGGTAGAACAAGTAGAAGCAGTAGTGACAGCAGCAAAACCAACTGTAGCATAGGTAGAGGCAAAGCTGGCTAAAGCATAGATAGCAACAGAAGCAAGGGTTTCTTTTATAGATCGTGATCAAGATCCAGTAACAGATCCATATGCAGATAAAGATCCAAAGCGAGTAGTTTCCAATACCAGCAACAAAGGCAAGCAGCACCAAAAGCAAAGTACGAAGATACAAAGTATCTAGAGCAAAGCAAGCAGCAGATCCAGGCAGGACCAGTTAGAGATCGAGATCGGGATTATGATGCTAGAGAGGAAGATTCTGTCTTTCGAGAACCAGCCAAAGACCCAGACCCATAGCCAGTCACAATACCAGTTAATCCAGATCCTCTACCAGCAGCACCTCCACCAGTAAGTAGCACTAGCTCCAGCACCAACAGCAGCATGCATGGGTAGAAGTCAAGGTAGCAGCTATGGAAATAAAGGGCCGACAAGACATTCCTTTAGCTCGTACTGGTGATAATTTGAACCTAAGGGAGATCGAACAGAAAGCTGCTGAATCAGCCCGTTTCTTGCGTGTATCCATTGAAGGGTTTTG
>Ga0228600_1000060_pt1 | contig 14748 bp, 6 predicted proteins | sample CRU5metagenome_FD_182730 | JGI IMG/M metagenome (GOLD analysis project Ga0228600, IMG submission 182730) | Spruce roots microbial communities from Bohemian Forest, Czech Republic - CRU5 | ecosystem: Host-associated > Plants > Roots > Unclassified | place: Czech Republic: South Bohemian Region... | reverse complement strand
CTATAGCTATTCTATCTCTTGTGGAAATATGGAATGGAATAATTACATCTATAACTTATATACCCCTATGCTCTTATTAGTGGAAAAAAAGAAATGGACATAGACTGAAGCTAGCCCAGTTCATAGGGAACTCTACATAAGCTTAAGACTAAGGCAAGCGCCCATAGGGCTTACTGTACAGACTAAGGCTTGTCTCTAGAGCTATACCGGGGAAGTATCCTCCTCTATGGCTGGCAAGTAGCCCATAAGACTAAGGCTTTCACTCTAGTAAAGTGTGTCGGAACTAAAGCTCAATCTTTTTGACTGCCTTTCTCTATGAATTGAACGTATATATGGCTTCACGTAGACTTCACTTCACTTCTATGTGGATTATAGCGGAATTATAGTTCCCCATAGGCATTGACTATGACGGTAGACAAACCAAAAATGAGAAGTTTTTACTAATACCAGTCCCATATGGATTGAACAGGATATGGATTTAACGTTTAGAGATTGGTACTGTACTTTCTTTCTTACTTGCCTCCGTCCTTTTTGTAGGTTCCTCCATAGAGTAAGTCTTAAGCAGTATGAACTAGCATTTTAGAAGACTTAGAGTTCAAGCCATAAGATAGATACACTTCTGGTAGTGCTTAGAGTAAGGTTGTCTATTAAAATAGGTACTACTACTAGCCTTACAGATACTTTCTTTTGTACTTGCCTTTGTCTGTAGAGTGTAAGTTATCCAAGGCTGCCCATGGGACTTACTGGCTAGTAGTTGGACTATAAAGCAAGTAGTAGAGCTTACGGAAACAACTAGTATTCTTACACTACAGCTAAGGAATGGAGAAGGAAGAAGAATAGTAATCCCTTCTAGCTTCTTCGCTGTAGCTCAGGGGGGGAATAGCTTCACTTACGCTAAGCTCTATGCCCCTTCTTTTTGAAAAGAATGGAGACTAATGACGACCTATTGGCTTACCGGCTGGCACAACCTCCTGGCTATTGGCAAGTGTTTTTCATCTCCAGGCAGAGCAATAAGATATACGGCTATAGATAGACGTAAATAAATTAGCATTCGATCAATTAATTAGCAGTTGTTAGTTGCTCCCCGGCCATTTCTTTTAAGTGAGGTAGGAACCAGTGTTCTGTAAATCTTTCAATCACTTGGATCGAAAAGCTACCTACCCTCCCTGTGATTAGTCCCCCATTGAGTAGCTGTAGGAACATGTTGTTGTTTTTTGTATCGGTAAGCTCTGTATAATAAACAACCATGTTTTATGTATCGTTCAGTGTGAAGCAGGTAAGGAACTTTGTGTTCCGTATCGATCGGTAAGGTGTTGTTCTAGGCCCATAAGGTTCAAGCTGTGATATTTCGTCCTTCTGTTACGCCCATCTCTCTGCCGATGTTGTCCGTTGTGCTCTTCCCTATTTATTTCTTGTTACAATGGAAAACTTAGTCCCCTTTCTTAGTTCAAATATGTTATGTTAAAAAAGCCTATAGTCCGTAAAGTAAGTTCCATAGACAACACTAGCACTTTATACTTAGAGTGCAGCCAGCCTTTATTATAGATTTTATTATTCCCCATATTTCTCTCTATTGTGGAAAGAATAATAAAGTCTATTTGATTCTTACTTAACTATGCCTTTTCTTAACGTTTCTCTATGATGGCGGGATGCCTTCGATTTATTGTTGAGCGCCTTGATGACGAAATCACCCGAATAAGCTGGTCGAAACAAACCAAAGTCGAACCCGTGAATCTAGAACCTATTGCCAGAAATAAGGTCATTGTTGATACCGATCAGTAGAAGCCGGTCCATTTACAGAGGGGCATAGCCTGTGGTCGCCATAGCCAGGAGGTGTGTGGCCATACCTCAGGTAGGCGAGGTTTAGCCATTCGATAGAGACCTTCAGGGAGGCGAGGGGAGGTTGCTGGTTGAGATACTCGGCTTGGACTGCACGGTTTGGCTGCTCGGTTTGGTTACTCGACTGGGCTTGGATACTTGGGTTGGATCGGCTCCCAGTTCTATAAAACCTGATAATTCGCTGTTTTTGTCCAATAAAATATCCTTTTTTTAAGGTACCCTTCTCCGCGCATCGCGGGTATTCCACGTGATCTTTTTTTTGACTCCAGATTGGTATTTAAGGAACTTTCTATATGATTCAACAGAACCACAGCCCCCGACCTCACCCTTGACCATCGACCCTTACCGCTACGGAACAATGCAATGTTACTCACTGCACGGTACTATCCTTAATAACCTTTCCTGACCTTTCTTTCTTTGGTGCCAGACCATTCATTTGGTTCAGGGATCTTCTTTACTATAAATATGATTGGATCCTTCTTTTCACGAAGCCTAACCGGGTTAGATCGGATCGGGCGGACCTCCTATATATATGTTATTTCTTGATACCACTGGATTCATCAGTCACCCAGCAGGCCCAAGGCGGAAAGACTATTATGAATGAATCAATTTCCCTATAGAACAATGTGAGTTATTTCACCCAGATGGGAAATCTCCTTGGAAACTGGAAAACCCCATATTGTCTTTTCAAATACGCGTTTGGAGGGCTTTTAGGATCGACCCGACCAACCTAACAAAATAACAAACTAGCTTTTCGGGTCATGGACTTAGAATAGTTTTTCGACCTAACCTGCCTAAGCCTCTCGTTATGCTCCCCCCCTTTTTTCCCTTGATTTTACTTATTATGCTTTGGAAACAATAAACCCCCACGGTATGGTTGTGTCCTGCTACGCCCGGAGAAGACCAGAGTGAAAAGGCCAATTAGGCTTTGATTGCATTTATTCTATTTTCTTTTGCGGACCTCACTCACTTTTGATTGACGGAAGTTCGAGATCCGCCTTATATTTAGCAAGCCTTATGTGGCCCATTAGTGAGACCCTCCCCCTCCCGTTTGGACATTGAATAATGACAGTTACAACACGGCAAGGTTGGTTTATTACATACCCTTATGGGAGGACAAGGCTTTAGGGCCTGGCCGATCGTCTTATTTCTTGCTATTGAGGGACGAAGTGGTCGTCTATTACTTTATCGCACTAGGGTAAACATCGTACGTCACATACAACACTTTGAGTTTCAGACCCAGTTAGACGTGGGAAAACACAGCAAGCATTGGATGGAACACGGTCAAACAGTTTTTAGATAAGAGAAGACCATATGCTTTATTTATATATGTTGCTGCCCACAAAGAGAAGGGGATTACTCATATATCTAAGGACTTTAAGTGATGATACAGCAACGAAAGAACGTCACTTTCCCATCCATTTGGATACCAAAAACCTTATAATGACATTTGACAACGTCCGCACTTTTGTTGGCTAGGGATGGCCGAGCTAGGATTGCTCCAATTGATGCTTGCTGAGAGAATACGGGCGGGCTGGGAGATTATATGAAACAAACGGGATGGCTGGCGGGCTTAGATCCCCTGCTTGCCGCTTGCTGGGAGAATAACCCCCGGCAGCAGGCTGGTAGAAAAAGAACCACGAACGTGCACGCTTACTTACGTGCTTCCTGCTTGGCTAAATTTGTATGTTTGGGTGAAAGCAGGCGTTGGCCACCGGAAGGACAAAGGAAGATGATGTGTTGTGGGATTTGAAAAGGATTTAGAAATGAATGAGTCTGCTGATGATGCTGGCCGGAAGGTGTGGCCAGGGGAGATAGGATGATTTAGTCCCCAACGTTAGTTGGTAGGTAGCACCCATTCCCCAAACTCCAAAATCCATTCCAAGTTTCCACCAGATGATAAAGGAGAGCCGCGTTACTCCCAGACGAGAGGGAAGAGAAGGACTTACCACCAGACGACGAGAGGATAAGTCTCCCATCACAGGATACTCATTCACCATACCCGAGATATAGAAAAGTTCAACATCACACGATGCCCAAGAGATAAGTTTCCCTTCAACTTGATTAGAGAGCTACGGAAGGAAGGGTATAAATATAGTTTTATCCGGTTTGATCTGGTCCGTCCGGGCAGGGATGGTAAGGGAAGGATACAGACAGGGCCGCCATCAAAGGATAGGGCCGTCTCGCAGCAGGAGGAATTAATATGGGTTCAAGCACTACTTAGTGGGCGCATCTCTCACTAGCTGGTGGGGTGGGCTGGTGGCTTGGATTGCTGGCTTGGTCTTGATAGTCCGTCCCAGGTTGTTTGAATAGGTCCTCCCAGAAGCCCAGGAGCTTTTAAAATAGGACCGACCTTTCACTTGCCCCATTCTCTTTGAGAGAGAAGAGATATCAGGCAGGTCTAGAGAGAATAGCTCCGAAGAGGTAGGAAGGTCAAGCACTTTATTTCCTTGAGGCAACGGATTTATCGCTCGTCCTTAACAGATAAAGCGAGCCGGCTTTCGTCTCCCACACTCTGCCTTTCCAGGATCTGGTTGAGCGCTAGCGCAGGAATTGATTGGGCTAACCTTCCGCCCGCAAAGGCTTGCTTGGGTCTATCTACTCGAAGGACTTCCCTCCCAGTGTGTGGCGTTAGCCACGTTCAACTCACTGTACTAGTTCATCAGATCTAGCAACAGCAGCTATTGCTCAGTACTAGTTAATAGGATATTGCAGTGCATTTGATTCAGGTCAACCTATGGATGAGGAATTCATATAGGTATTCGCGTCTTCATTGATTCACTTGACTTGAACGAAGAGAAAGAAAGGCTGTTGGCCCAACTTCCCCCTTCTTGTTCAATAAAGAAAGGTATAACCTCGACCTATCGGTACCGGTTGGCTAACGCCACTGAATTAAGTAGTATGAATGAGTTGAACGTGGCTCCACTTCGTCTCACAATACAATATGGAGGGGATAGCTTGGGTGAGGGACAACCACTAGGGCAGAGGTGGGGAGGAATGAATAAAGACGGAATCGCTTGGAAAATTACGTAAATTACGTATATAAGGACGAATAAACTCATTAACAATAAAAAGAGGGAGGGCTTGGACAGGCAGGGCATAGAGCTTATCGCGGGAAACCAGTCTGGCTGGGGGGATGTACCGATTGGGCGTCGACCCAAATATAGAATCGTACTTGAGAAACAAGTCATTGTGATTGATTGTTAGGTTGGGGAAAGCCAGTAGGAAAGACTCTAGACGATGGAATGAATGTAGATGCTAGAATGTCTCAGTGCCTGTATAAATGAATGTAGTGAAAGTGAAGGTACGAAGTCGCTTGTCCGCTGAGGGCAAGGTCTTTTACCCCGCTACGCGACTACCCACCCTGGTCTCAGTCTTTCCTTCCAATGACAAAAGAGAATTAGCAATAGGGTAGGCCTTGACTCTGTAGGTCTTTACTCTACAGGTAGGCCTTTCCTTTCTCTGCTCAACAGTCCCTCAGGAAACCCTTATCCTACTTTGTGTTCTCTGTGTGTGCAGAAGGGAATCTGCTGTCTGCCTTCAAGAACAACCCATCAGAGTAATCTCTTGGCTCTTGAGTGCTCAGTGAGCAGCAATCTCCAGGAATTATGGGTAGTTTCCTATAACCCCAACCTCTATGCTCCCTTGCAGCCTTCCATCTCTCTTCTTAGATTCACTATTGACCTTTCTTTGACTCTCCTTGGTTACTCACAGATTCGAATGAGGATGGTTCATACGAATGGGAGAGCGTAGCCCTGGGAACGCTCACGAATGGAGTCGCAGGCTGAAAGATGAATGAAGGAATGAAAGTTCGAATGAACAATAATGCATGAATGAGCCAATTGAATGGTCAATCCGAATTTGCATGGAGAGAGGGCACGAAGATAGTGGTGGTTCGAATTCCAACAAGGTTCGAATTCCTATGGAGATGGAGTCTCTTACATTTTTCCTTGACTTGTAGTCAACCCCCATGCTCTCATAACTATGGAAGGTGGACTTCCCCAACAACCACCACTTGCATTCAATGATTGGTGGTTTAGGTTTTTAATGAGGCACATGGTGAAAAGATGAAGGCTAGGAGACTTGAGCAAATTAGGATTATTTCTCAACTCCCTGGCTTCCCCCTTTATTCTTCACCTCTAGTGGACTCATAGCCCCTCTCGTGCTCTTAGCGACCAGCCTTGGACCTTGATATGATATTCATTTCGAAATACTATTTACATGTCATGAAAATACCATGGCAAGTATACCTCATGGTATATTGAAAGCATAATTATTGAAAATACATGCCTAGACATTCACTAGTAGAGCCTTGGCCTTGAGCTCCGCACTAGTAATTCATACAATATATTTACATCATTTACACATGGGGTCATTCACTTGACTCCCGTCATTATATCCGATCCAAAACATCGGAAGGGTCAAAACCGGGATATTACAATTAAGGGCATGTGCTAAATAAAGTGTGCAATGGAGTGTTGAACTGGTTCCACCTATAAACAATGATTTTCTTCACCTGCACATAACCCCTTATCCTTCTGGTGGACGAGTCAAAGCCTAAAACTTAGGAAGGAACTTTGGTCTCAGGATAAACCCGATCTGTAAAAACCATATAAGTCTTCTCCTAATGAAGGAACGAGTAAGATAAGGGGACCAGGAAGCCACCACAAAGTAGATTGGGGGGATGTCCCGTATAAATGGGTCGGCGCTACAGCGTGCAAATATGCCCATTTAATGAGAAACCCCTACTCCAAAGCATAGCTAAGATTCAAATAGAGGCAGCAATCATCAAGCTATCAAGTTGGACGAGGTTGATCTAACATTGGATTGGATCGTTGAGCAAGAGGAGCCACTATTCACGGAGGAATTTCATTGGTTAATCGTCAGGGCATCAACAACAGAGGTGGGGCCTTCTGCTTCTTATGACAACTAACACATCATTTTTTGCTTCGGGCCATGGTCCATCATCCTAAATCCATGGTTTTTTGTGGCTGTCATGTGATGCTTTAAGTTAATAGTGTTGTTGCCGAAATTCCTAAACTTCTTCTTTGCTACAATAAGATAGAAGAGCCTTTTCCTCAACTTTATGGAGAGGTGGAAGGTATAGTAAATGGATAATAGGTGTAAGGTATACTAAATGTAGGGACGGTGCAATGGACACTGCTGTTTGTTCCGGTGGTTCTTCCTCTTAATGAAATCCCAATAGCTGCCCGCTTGACTCAACACCATGCTTCTATGAAAATCCTGAATACCAAAGGAGTTCTTATTGGTGGCTTATTCCTATAGAGGGTGTTGTAGCTTAATAGCATATCTAGATTAAAAGTGTAGTTCTAGTTGTTACCCATAAGTGATCTCTAAGTTCTAGAAGAGTTCTAGGTTCTAAGCCTTAGTTATAGTTTAATAGTGATCAAAGAGTTAGAGGTTAGGGTCTTTCCCATTGATTGCCCTAATTCTCCGTTTCCAGCCAATAGGTACAAAGAGAACTATATATCTTCCCCGGCCAACGCCAACGCAGATGCCGACGCGATGCCCTATATTATATTACGGAAACCGATGCCGAAGGAAATGCCGGTGGAAAGCAGATTAGGCCGATAATACCGATGATGTAGATCCTGATGGTCCAGCAACCAAAGGTCCAGATGCGGCTGCTAATTATCCGACACTACTATCTGTCTTTGTTCGAAAGTAGTCCATTTGTACCATTGCTCCCAAGGAATATCACAATGCGGATCCCGATCCCGTTGCTTCATATAACAATGTGGATACAATGCGGATCCCGTTGCTTCTTTTCCCAAGCCAAGAAAGAAATATGGTCTAATTTCTACTCTTCCGGTTGAAAGAGATGAGGATTCTACTACTGTTGATAGATCTTATACGGATAGTGCACCTACGCAGGACACTTCAGAATCCTTCGCTGTGGACAGCCAACTCTCGCTAAATAGCCCAGTTGCTAAATAGCCTAGCCGTGCTGCACCAAATAGATCTGTTTTTCCACCCCCATCATCTCTTTTTCCATCTTCTCCTTCTTCTCGAATGTACAATGACAATTCTTCGAAATAGGATCACGCAGTAAAGTATACAATGACAATTCTTCGAAATATGTCTTTGGATCACGCGGTAGATTACTTTAGTGCCGATGCGCAGCAGGCAGGATTGGACTCCGTCTCTCTTCCATACCCCTCCCCACAAGAGAGGATCCTACAACACTTCCGGAAATGGGAGCCTACATCACATTCTATGAAGAATTACTATTAGATATGCAGTCGAGTGAATAGATTATTCGATGGCGGTCCGATGGTCGAGTCCGACTATATATTGGGCCTAACTAGCTCATTCATTTGCCATATGTGTTCAGCCCACTAACTCAATTCTCACCTTATGGGGAACTATAGGTAAAACCCCCAACTTCAGCATATATTGGGTGTGGGAATCTATATTTCTGGTTGCCTATCATATTTGGGGTGGGATGGGGGTTCCCCCCCAACTAATGCTATTCCCATGGCTTCAGCGGGATATTGGCTTTGTGCGCCCACACCCTTCCAACTGCTCCTACCTTCTTATTAACTAAGCAAGCATAATATATAGATATATATATGCGTAATCACAGAATCAACGCCCATCGCCGCAACAACATCTCTAGTTTCCATTCGACACACTTAACCTCTTACAGTTCACACCCTATCCGGCGCACCCATAGCATCATATAGAATGATGATCGGAACTGCTACGCCAGTCATCAGCTTCTATGATACAGCCGGTTTTTCTTTTCTTTAGCACACACCCATCAGTCCGGGTTCAATCCCTTCCAAGGGGGGTTACTCCCTAACTCTTGCGATACACAGTCATACCCTCAGTGGCGTGTGAATCACCTCTTCTTCGGAGGGGGAGGCAAAACACTTACCTTGACCTAGGCATGCGATAGCCACACAACCGGAGCAACATATAGAATAGTGGCATTTTATTCACACGTGTCGCGATTGAAGCGAAAAACTATTTTGACACTCAAAGGATTGCCTTGACCTTCCCTCGTACCCCTTCTCTATCTAATCTATCCCTAGTCTCGCTACTGAATGACTGATGTTAGGTGCGTAGCTGCGAGTGTAGCTAGTTTAAGGTAGCAAGGCCCGCCTCCGGAAGCTAGGTCAAACCCTCTTAATAAAAAACAAAAAATAGGGGTTTTCGGGTTGCTGATTCGAGTTCAATTGGGGGCAAGATCAGATCCGGAGGTGTAAGATGGCTACCTCTACGATGATCCAGGATGTGGTACTGCATGATGTGTTACTATAGATCGAGTGGTTTGGTTCAAGCTCCGTCCCCCTCTGGGTGAAGCCCGAAAACTATAGGTTTAGATAGGCCAGGGATCTAAGATTGGACTTGCATCAAGTCTTTCCAACGCTATCTTTAGCCCCGCTCATAAATACTCATGGCATGGTTGTTCAACAAGGCCCACCTCGAAGCTGAACAACCTGAATTCATGCAGTTCCTCAGAAGAAGGGGGGCAGCTACGAATGAGAAGCTCTGAAAGAACCTCCCTCGGGTTGTGGTTTGGGGTTGGATGAACGGGAACAAGGAGAATGCGTCGTATACAGTGTGGGTGGCAACGGCACAAGGTGAACTGTTTTATTATAATAGTTCTTTAGATGATGAATCTGATGCCTCACATCGATCGAGGATCCAGGGGATAAATGTAGAAATCCTTAATATTCGCCTTCGATTTCCGAAAATAGAGGATGCGCAAGCAAGCTCGACCAACGGGAGAGGATGCTTTATGCATTATTTATTTCGCATTCACAGGCATTAGGGTTCTCATCCTAGGTTGCCGGGATCGGGTCAGATCGGCAATAGGGTCAGATTGGCGGATCAAGCTCAGCTCGGACTCAGAGGGCCCTCAGATGGACCAAAGCAACCGATTCTGAGATTATTCGGAAGTGATTTAGCGAATAGCCTTTCTTTATTAAGTAAGCGGTCCTCATCTCATGCGGAAAAAGCACATCCATCCCATCTCGCTCGAAATTGCATTTCCCATCGAGACGCATTGAACAAGGTCGGATATCTATATTGTATTGGGCATGAAATGCCCCATGCCCCCCCAGCAGATAGTTTCGTTGCAGATGATCGCAGGTAGGGGTCACTGCCCGGATTGATCACTGGACAATCTGTCTCCTCCGCATAATATAGGAATCAGGCAGGTGGCTTTCTTTATTTCTTTCCGCTTGCTTCATCTGCCATGAAGCGAATCGCTAAGAAAACAAGCTCTGCCTGAGAGTCCGCCGCCCCGATATTTCTCGTTTATTTAGGGAGGTTGGAGGAAATTATATAGAGTAAATAACCAACGAAATAGGTTTAGAATTTGGGCAGACCACTTTCTTTTGAGGATTCAAGATGTTGCACCGCATTACATTAAATATATATCTATATCTGAGATTATTCCCCCGTTGACACTATTATATCGTCACCTGAACCAACGACTCCGCTTCGGCGTACCCCTGTTGCTTCTGCAGCGGAATTAGCTACTGCTTCCTCATTTCATCTGCCTGCTTCGTACCGAACGAACTATGACTGCGTCCGTGATGGCTCTGCTTCCACTCAATAGCAAGCAAGCAGCGTCAGCGGCGATGCAGTGCTTCTGACGCCGCCATTTATTATATTAATACTGACACACAAAGAAAGTGAGTGTGATTAGAAAAAGGGATGGTGTTAGACTTTACCATGACTTCCCCCTATTAACGAAGTGGAGGGTGATATATATAGAGGCGGACCTAATTTTACTTAGTGGGCTAGACGAAGTGTAACATAAAGAGCAGTTGGTTGTTTACTCGCTAACTCAGCCTATAAGCTTGTGGGAATCTGGAAGGGATTAGAGCCTTGTCCTGGATGGGATAGAATGGGATTAGAGACTGGAAGAGAAACTGCCTACCTTCACTCACTACTAGCTGTGGGAAGGACTACTCATATCTTCCTCGCAGAGCTCAGGCTTTGAGGGAAAGAAATAAAGGGCGCAGGACCAATGAAGGACCGGTGCCTAAAACGAAGTAATCACCAAAGTACTTTCCTTGTAGATAAGCAAAGCAGCGGTTCATTCTTTCTTCCCCTCAAACTTAGATATGGTTACCGGACCTAAGCATCAGAGGGAAGGGGTTACCTGACCTGAGCATCAGTCAGAGGGGCCTACCCTAAGCATCAGAAAGGTTGGTCCGGCTTACCCCATCAGTAGCGAGACGAGAATAGCAGCGGAAATAGCAGTAGCGGGAACAGGAAGGGGGGGAGGGCAGAAGCACTAGGTATACTCTCTGCCTACCCGGGCGAAGAGCCTAGCAACTACCCTTCTATCTATGCATACCAGGCTAGGCTGCCCTACCAACTACCTCATGCCAGGCCATTGCCACCTACCTGGCCGGCCACCTTACTTACGAGCATGCCAGGCTCAGTCAAATAGGCATCGAGCTACGCCTATTATTGCCCAACCCTAAGAATTCCCGCCATCCCTAGAAGAGGCGCCTTCCTTCGCTATGCTCGCTCAGGACCCGAACTCGAAGGATCACTCATACTTATATTCCCTTCCAAGTTCCTTCTTACTCTCTTTCGTACTTCAAATAAATGTCCTACGACCGGCAAAGGAGCTTTATAGAACCTGCTGAACACCGCCCTATTAGCACCCTTCAGATCTCTCCAGCCATCCCCTATCTATAAGTAGTAATGGGCTCTGGTCATTCGTTATTTATATGCTCTTTCAATTCCTTATTGGGTGGGCCCGCAGGCAGGATAGGCAAGCATTTCCTCCCCCTTCTTTCTTTGCTATAAATGATCACTGGTTATTACTGGCTTTGTTGGTTGAGGCTATGAAAGAGATTCCATCCCGATCCCGATCCGGGGATTCATTTATAGCTGCATCTAGGTATATCACTCCGTATTCATTAGCTTAGTACGGTGGGGGTTGACCAACTATAATTACCTACACAATTAGATCTTCTACCGCGTCAAAGGTGCTATTTACGATCCTGCTAAAACAGTTGGGAGTCTAAGATCTTAGAGCCATGCATTTTAGAATTCAATAAGTGATACGAGTGGAGAATCATTTCATCGGTACTCATTTAATTCCTCTCCTGGTTATCCCTAGTACCTATTTGAATCATCTTTACATGCTTCGGATGCAATAACACTTTCTCCGTTAGCCAAGTCCCATTAACTATCTGTCTCCGCCCCTAAGTATTAGGCATCGGATTTCGGACTTGGACCATCGAATTGCTTGGATTGACTAGTTACATTTTCGCATCTTTTCGGCACATCGACTCTTATTCAAGTTCTATCTTTAGCGGATATGAATCGGAAAGGTAAGGACGTGCGTGAAGCTGAATATCCAACCATTGATGCTGTACCTCCACCCCGTAGCATACATTTATTATTCAGCTGGCTCGAATAAGTATTCAATTGCTCTAACCGATGACTATCCACCTGCATCTGTAGAGTATATTATCTCACCCGAAACTCTTTTTTCTATTATTGATTGCTCGCATTAGGGCAAGCACTACCCAAACATCTCTATTTGATTCCTTTCATGTTGGTACCGGATGTGCGTAATTCTCTCCTGACTCACCAAGCTATCGGTCAAAGTATGGATGTTCCCCAGCACGAGTAAATAAATGCATTTCGATTCTTGGGTATCCTTCATAAGCATTTCAGAGTTTTGATGGGGTGAGATCCAGAGATGACAATGGAATAGCCCTACCTAACCCGTATGTGTCTGTACTAGCGCTAAAAGCAAAAGCATCAATGCGAACTATAGGTGGATACGTGTACTTAACCGTAGGAGGGGAAGGAGCTAGATACCCCATCTTGAATCGTATGTGTTTATAGGTCCAGGGGGAATAGGTAAATCAATCCAATTCGAATTGCGCCAGCTCGGAAGTAATGGGGTTGGGGAGTGCCAATTCCTCCCGCTGGTGCTTGGGCTGGGCTGAGCGGAAATAATAGCTTGGTTGAGCCGAACCCAGCTTCGATAGGGAGCTGTGCAGTTCAATAGGGAGCTGTGAATAGTCGGCGTCCCTGCTAGTTAATTTCACTAGTGAAATGGGTGCAGACCTTCCATATTCCACCCACCCTATAGTCATCTTAGGAATCATCGATTGAAGTGGGTCACTGCGATAGATACAGTGAGTCTCCGGGCGACAGATAGAGCCGTTTGCTGGCTCGATAAGGCAGGTTCGCGAGCAGAGAAAACCCATACTTATTCCGGTTCCCAACCTTCGTAGACATTCTAGGGCGTCCTAACTCCACCTTCGTAGAACCTAACCTTCGGAGGCATTGGCAAGCCACTTCAACTTTTCGCTCTGCTCGGAACCTTCTTTGCTTTACAGAACTAACCTCCTACGTGTATCAAGTTTGCTATTCCCGTGTCACACTTCCTCCCCACACCTTATTCGGAAGGATAGAAAAAAGAAGGTTGTCTATTCGACAGAGCAAGCCGTAGTTAGTGAACTACTTCCCGAACCCAACTAGGGGTTTGGGGTGCCCACCCCACCCGGACCGGAGAGGACTAATTAACAGACGCGGGCCGGAGTGGGAGTATTTAAATAGAGATGGGTGAGTCGGGGCTACATCCCGCTCTCACCACCCTGCTTTGAACCCGGGTGCGTACGGTGGGAATTGTTGACATACTCCCGCCTTGGGAGGAAAGAATCCCGTCCACCTGAGAAAGAAGTAGATCCCGCCGCCTATTAATGAAGGGTTAGGGGAGATGAAATATTCCTACCCCAATCTCATATCTAAATATGACTGCTGACATCTCATATAAAGGCTATGTACGTCCTGCTCCTAGGGACAATTCGTGTATCATTCTATGCATGGGAATCATCGATTGAAGTAATGGCTACGCCCCGCTAACACACCTCTCGTGTTCAGCTTCGTCCTCTGATGGCGCGGTCATTGCTAACACAATCTAGCTTCGTCTTCATATGGCTTGGTGAAGGAGGAGGAACAAATTTGATTCTGCTGCTTATGGAATGGAGTCATGCTTCTGCCTGCTAATGCTGCTTACTCAATGCTGCTTACGGAGGCCTGATCGGCAGAGAAATGAATCTACTATACAGAAAAACAATTGGCAGATAATGCTTACTTGATTGGCAAAAGAAATGAATATACTCAATTTCGTCAGGCTAAGGCAGGTCAATGGCTGCTTGTTCACAAAGGAAAGGCGGAGGCGGTTACTCATCAATTGAAGGTCCCAGGCCTGGGTTTGCTCCCTCATCAATTAAGGTTCCACCCTTCCCATAGGGTTATAAAACTAGCCCCACAGAAGAATTGTGTTTCTATAGACGCTTCCTTCGGTCAGCAGGTTCTTCCGCATATACAGCTGCCAAGCCAATAAATAGAGATTAGACGCTGCCAGAAAGAGAGGTAGGTTATTTAATATAGTAGGCTGGGCGGAATAGGCCGGCGTCAGGAATAGGGTGAGGTTCTTTGGCAATAGCAGATCTTCAATGGCGGCTTGGTGCGAGAAAATAAATATGCCCGGTAAGCCACCCAAACTCCCCTTAGCCCACCCCTCCTTCCTCTCCAAGAGATGGCTAGACGTCCGGGGTTTCAAATGGGTCAGGATTTGAAAGAAAATGGGTTTGCTTCCCCAAACCGACCACCCGGGGCCAATCCGAAAATTCGAATTCGGATGCGTCCGAATAGCTACGTATTAACAAATTGTTTCAGGAGATCGACCCGTCGAGTGCGGAGTTGTTTTAACGTAGTAAATAATAGAATCGTTGAAGAGCTCTATTCGCGGCATAGAGTGATATTATGAAATGGATTAATAATTAGAAGAGTTTTTTACGAATCCTGCTATTTTCCTATATATATATGTTAGATATAGATACAGATATAGATAGGCAAATAACATGTGTCATGTATTCTATATATATA
>Ga0228600_1000059_pt1 | contig 14842 bp, 8 predicted proteins | sample CRU5metagenome_FD_182730 | JGI IMG/M metagenome (GOLD analysis project Ga0228600, IMG submission 182730) | Spruce roots microbial communities from Bohemian Forest, Czech Republic - CRU5 | ecosystem: Host-associated > Plants > Roots > Unclassified | place: Czech Republic: South Bohemian Region... | reverse complement strand
GCAGTAGTTCCCAGAGGTGTTTACAATATGTCCCAACCACACAAACTAACATGGAGGGATTTTATATCCCAAGTGGTTACTTAGGGGATACTTTACCCGCCATACCTTATTATATACGTTTGCATCTGAGACCAAATCCCTATCCCTTCTCTTTTTAGACAAATAGAACCCCGTTAGATTGATAGTTGGTCAGGCACTGCTAATCGAATAAATAGGGAAAAGACCCAACCAATTTATATATTACTTACTTTCCTATTTCTACGGTTATTAGTTTCTAAATAATTATTTCTTCGCGTCTACCTGATTCCCCCCTACCCTATTGGAATAGTTCAGGCCATGAAAATCGAACTATACAAAGCTAGCTAATAATGTTTTTATTAGGAGGGGGAGTTGAGACCAGGCAATCAGTACAGAATTGGAACCGCCGAACCAACCAGAACCAAGCAAAGCCAGGTGAAGCTAGATATGGAACAAGCAAGGTCAGGCCGAGATAGAAGGGGATGGGCCCATAGCTTACCGAGGGATATTTGGGAATGAACCGGTAAGGTGGGTATTGCCAAGCCCGGCAATGGTAAGATAATAGTTGGTCAGGCCAAACCAAAGTGAATCATAGATAGGAGGATTCCACCAAATCTAGATATCCATTCCCATTTCCATTCCCATCTCTAAGGGCATTCAATCATAGTTGTATTCTCCATCGAGTCGAGCCGCGCCCCAAGGAAGGTTGATGGACATATATGTTGGTTCAGTATTCAGCCGTTAAGGTGCAGATTCAAGCGCCTATTCATATAAGTATGTCTGTCCCCAGCATAGAGAAGCTTTATGGGGCCACGCTATTCTTTCGAGCCCACCCCGTTATATAGCTGTCTCCTTTAAATACCAACCTTCCTGCCATTGAGACTGATGCCTAAAGGTGCTTTAGCCGCTTTCCCACTGAGGGGAAGGGATTTATTGCTTTCCCGACAAAGGTTATTTATTGCTCACCCATAAGGTGAAAAGGTGAAAGATTAGAACCGGGAGGGAATTTAGGCTGGATGCATGAGTGGATGGCTATAATATAAAGGATGTAATGCTATATCAAGGAAGGGAGAACCTTACCTGAGCTATAGGGAACCAACGGCTCCAGAAAGAGGAAAGGAGCAAAGGTAATATAAGTAGCTAAAGTATTGGCAAAGGCAAGGGTAGAGTCTACAGTCGCAAACCCAGCACCTCGCCCAGCATCTCTTCCATTTGGAGAGCCCATTTCGGACCCACCATCAGCAGAGGGAAGGGTAGGAGTAGTTCCAGTCCCTAGTAGAGCGAAGAGATGAACCTTGACCCCGCACTAATAACATAGGCAAAGGTATTGGAAGATCATTCGAAGCCATTCAGTGGTGCTAGCAACGTGAGTAGCACCCTCCTCAAGTGATATCGTACCAACTTCAGCCCCAATAGTTATACTTCCACAACTCAAAGAGAGAGTCCATACTGAAATCTGTAGGAGAGTCGCCTTCGCGGATCAACAATTCTATACGGTGTATAATGCTCCAGCTTCATCATTCTCAGGCGCATGCCAACTGGAGTGTGGGAATTCACGCGTCGGATTGTCGAACTTGACTCCTGTTCGTTCGTTTGTCATCCACGGCGACCCACTATCTATAGTGCGTCCAGGGGAAGAACTCGCACTATATATATTTTATTTAGTTCCCTCCGCACGTGCGGAGGGAATGTCCAGTTCCTCGCCGCCTCAGAGTTTTGAATGGAGTTCAGTTTGAGGTTTCCATAGTGCCGCTACTAGGGAGCTTTCGTTCCCATCGGGGAGTCAATCATCGTTCGTCTCCTCGCACAGCTGTCCTCGTAATCACCTGCAAAGCCCGGCTTGCTCTCGCAACCCGATTTCGGAGGCGTGGCCGAGGTCAATTTCACGGCGGTAAAATACCCAATATGCATTAGGGGAATGTCCGTCCTTCGGCCCCTATATGCTACGAGTGGAACCATTGGACCATACGTCATAGCTTCATCTAGCAACTTCTACTACTTAGAGGGGTGGCTAGTGCATTGTATATGAAGCCAGTGACATTCCTCCTGAAGGGCGGAGGTCCAGTGCGGTAGGTCTGGATTCATAAGCAGACTGGATATGGGATTCGCTGGCGACTCGATAGTGAGAGTCGTAACCGAGATTGCTTGCTCTCCTGCCTATCCCGACCAGTCCTACCCGAAGTAGTAGAAGCATTTATATTATAGTACCAGGAGCAAGGGCAGCAGAAGTAAGGGTAGCTGGAGTAGAGACAGGGACGGGTGCATCCTATAAGAAAGAGATAGACCCAGCAGCCGTTGTTTACCCATAAGCAAGGGCAGGTACATCCATAAGCGGTGCATCCATAAGCGGTACATCCATAAAGCAACAGTTCCAGATCCAGGTGGTGAAGATCCAGAGCGAACCGAAGATCCATACCTTCGTGAGCTAGATCCAGTCTTTTATGTTCGTGATAGGGGTCCTGTCTTTCGTAAGTGAGATCGAGACCCAGAAGCAACAATAGCGTTGTAAGTGGAGAACTCTTTTCTTATGGATAGGATTATTAGAGGGGGAGCAGATGTCGATATCGAGTGGAGGATGGTCCAGAACGAGGAGAGAATGACCTATAGTGCGCTTATAAAGGGCTGGCCTGAGTTGTGACTGGCCTGGGGTAGATACTATATGGAGTAGGGACTAAACTAAGACTAGTGGCTTTCGATCTGTCTCCGCGCCTGGAGGGTTGGGGTTTTGATCTCGATTCGCTGCTGGTAGTGCCTCTGCCTGTGCTTGCTTGGATGCTTATGTTATTGGAATTTGTGATGCTTCCCGTGCAACTATAGGATCCGAAACCTCCCTACCTGCGGGCCATGCCTATTGACCTGTAAGGTACGCTGGGCGAAATACTGGTGGATCTGGAACTGCAGCTATATATATATATATTGTTTAGGTGTGCACTCCTGAAGCTATACTAGGACTAGCTTACCTTAGGGGCGGATGGCACTAGGCACGCTGGTAAGGTCGGAGGTATTCCAGTTCATCCAGTTCATAAACTCGGTAAGCTCCCTATACTATCCATTATAGGAGCCCTTAGGCTCAAAGAAACGAGGAAGCTATTCAGTCAGACTTACACTCTTAACATCGACAGGAGGCGAAGGAAGCGGGTTATTGAAGTAAGCTATTAGGAATTCACTCCCTACTGCACTGATCTCTTATCAAGTCACAGACTACATACCAGTTATGTTATACCAGTTATGTTCGATATTACTACTCTTTTGCATGCAGCACCGAACCGTATACTCTATTAAACCGCACCGGACCATATACTCTTACCGCGCACCCTCCTTGACTTATATTATGATGCAATGACAAACACCAGAGGAGAGCAGAGTTCCTTCCGGAGCGTTACCGTAGCTACCCAGCCAAGAATAGACCTTACCCAGACAGAGGAAAACTCCTAGCACCTACCCATACATACAGAGCACGACGGGTATAGCTATCTTAGCAACCGAAGCTGGTCACCTATATTAACTACCGTAGAAGAGCACAGAGCATAGAAGCCAAGAGATAGCGCGGAAGACCAGAGCTTCAATGGGATCAACATCAACTACAGCTGCTGGTGCTGGATAAAGAGGTTAAACCACAATTGGTGCTTAATACTACTGATGACAGGTAAACGATTGGTTTTGGTTCCAGGTAAACTGGCTATGTTGCTGCTTTCCCTGCCCTTGCTATCTCAGGTGAGCAATTTGGATTTTGAGATGGCAGACAGATACATGAGGCTATTGGTATAGCCCAGGAAGGCCTCCATACCATTAAGGTAAAGAATAAATCTTCTTTCATAATAAAATTAGACTTATCTAAGGCCTATTATAAGGTTAGCTGGTCTTATCTCAGATTAATGATGCTTCATGTAGGGTTCTCCAGTGATTTTGTTAACTGGGTAGAGGGTTTTTCTTCTTCTTTCTCTTTCTCAAAGTATTGTTTAGGTTATATTATAAAGGTGTTAGGGAAGGTTCTCTTATAAAGGTATTCTATAAAAAGGTATGATAGAAGCTCTTCTAGAAAGGGATTCTTTCTCTTACTTCCTCTCTGAGAATCCAGTGTTTCATGACCGCTCCAAGCATATAGACATTCGGTACCATTTCCTTAGATACAGAGTTCAGAAGGGAGCAGTGGTTCTTTAGTATGTTCCCTCAGATTCGCAAGTTGCCGCTTACTAAGCCCCTGGCAAAGGGGAAGTTTTATATGCTAAGGGAGAGATTGGGCTTGGTGGAGAACACCTTCCCCGCATTGATCTATAGATTCATCAAGAAAGAAAGGCTCTGCTTTCTAGCGAGCTACCTTAGAGGCTCGAATCATTTCGGTAACTATAGAGCTATCGGTTGGTTATACCATAAAGAATTTGTTACTTCATTTCTTTTATTCGTTTGATGGATGGTTCGGCTTCCTTCTTCTCTCTCCCTCGAGCAAGTCGTCTTTCTTCCTGCCTGCAGAGGAAAGAACCGTGAATCAATCTATTTCCTGCTAGTAATAAGAGAATATTAATAGTAGAGCTCATATGGCCCAAAGGACTAGCAGTTATGTTCATAGTGTTCATAGCCCAGTTGCCAATGCCCTTGAACGTCTGCAGCACGCCCTTGCAGCATGCCTTCGCCATTCATTATGCCTCCGCCCTAGTGACATTCGTTCTCAGAGTTCATAGTGCTCCCGTCTGTTCCAAGTCTGTATTTCCATCTTTCCCAAGTCTGTTACCCGTCGTCTGTTCATCCCGTCTGTTATATCTTTGTTTTTTAAGATGGATGTAGGGTCAGCTCATCAGCAATCACCAAGATCGAGTCTAAAGAATGGAATGGAGCGGAATTATTATATAAGGGCGAATGAATCGTCAAGTCCCTAAACAATAATAATAATAATAGGGGTTCAGCTCCGGATCCATGGACTCCCGGAATCATTTCATTATTAGGTATGGCTGGGATTGAACTGCACTTCATGAGCATTTCCCTTAAATAAGAATAAATAGGGCCTTATATCATCAGGAATCATATTGGGAAACCTTTCTGTGATCACTGAGAAAGCCACAAACATAAATTCATTGATGTACTTCAAAAGGGATGACTCTGTCTCTCCCTTTTTCACCCATGGCAGCCAATGTACACATTTGGTGGGCTTACCGTCTTTGAACTGCTGCATATCTAGATGATACAGGTGGGCATTCTGATAGAAAATGAACATGTAAACGAAATATGAGACATAACGGAAAACCCTGTCTGTCTGGAAGTTTCTCAATTGTTGCCTGATATTGACAGCCAATGCCTCTGCATACCTGAATGATGGGGCGGGGCGACTATGGTAGAGGTCGAGTATAGCTACTAGACTCTCATCAACTATGGCATCATCATCCCTTCCCAGAATTAAAGTGAACATTTAAATAGATTCTTGGGCCCATTTGGCCAAGTTCTTTATCTTCCATGGGGTAGAAGAGACCTGTGCCGCACCCTGGTTGTACACTAATTTATTCAAGATAGCGCCCTTTTGGGTGTCATTTCAGTTCCTATATATCTTCTCCTGCACTTCAGGGGACAGGACAACAGTACCCAGGGAGGTGGCCAGCATGGTGGAGATGGTCTGGGCGTTAATCACAAAGATTTTGGTCTATCCATTGGCGGACATGATAGATGAGGTAGCAGGGTTTCAATGTTTTGCACACAGGTCAACAAATTCGGGAAAGGGTAAGTATCGGGGACTAGGTGTTGGGCTAATCCAGACGTCAAGTAAGTGTTTATCTTAATCCCTTGCATAAAACGGCCGTATTCGGCCCCAATAAATTGGCGAGGGGTGAAGGAACTGAGCTCAGGGGTAGCTACTCGGGCAAACTCGTCAATGAAAGAGGGTGGCTTGGTAGATGAAATGTCGCTCGTGTTCGAACGACGGCTTGTAGAACGGGAGGAGGAGTCACCTGAGGAGGTCTTGGGAGCTCGAGGCATGGTGAGCTCTTCTGATAATTATTGAAAATGAGGGAAATGGGAAAACTCTCTTACTTTCCCCGACACAAGGCTATGGAATTATCGAGAATGAATCTTGAAAGCAGGCTTAGGAACGACTTACCCGGTATGCCAATGATAACAGAGGTACTGTAGGTGGAAATTTGAATGCAAGATTGTAATGCTTGTCACACGCCTATGGATCCTTGATCAAAAATAACTAAGGATGATGCAGGGAAAATATTTGGTTCCACTCTATACAAGAATCTTGTAGGTTAACTGATTTATCTGGCCATTACTAGACCTAATATATGTTATGCAGTTGGCACAATATATAGATATATGAAAGATCCTAGAGAAAGTCACTAGAGAGTTGCTAAAATAATTATAAGATACCTGAAGGGAACATTGAGTTGGGTGCTTTATTATTCCCAGTGCGGACAACATAAATTCCACATCTAGTTTTGTATTTCATGTTGGTTCCGCTATTAAAGGTTCTGAGACTAGAAAAGCCGCTGGATATGCAAATTGAATATATGGCTTTGGATATGGAAAGGAATATGGATCAACAGGTTCAAATGCCACACCTTTATTATATATGATGCTGTTACATTCTATCTACTCCATCCATCCAAACAAAGACTGGTCATTCGATTGTCCTTCAGTGCTACCCTATGGCACTGTCTCACCCCTTCGTCTTCTCTCAACACTCCTACTCAAGATGTCTTCACCTCTCTTCCTTAGACTATCCATATGGACTTTCCAAGCTGGTGAGCTAAAGAATTGCAGCAATATATGGGCTGTTGAATCCCTAACTTTCACTTCAATTATAAACCAGGGAAGCGTAAACTTCTGAGGTGTTGTGCACAGGCACTAAAACCGGATTCAAATGCTACTGAAATGTACTTCCTCTCAATCTATGAATGCTATGGAATATTAATGCAAGTACGATGACTAACTAAATCTAGCAAGAGTGTAGGTGTTCTGTAGCACAAGTCGTCCGGGGCATGAAATACCCTCTTGGCTCTTCAGGCTTAATGCTGCAAAATACCTTCACATTGAAAAAGTAAATGTAATTGCCAAACAGGAAGGGCCAACCTCGAATCATAGTACGGAAAAAATTTCCTATTTAGTTGTCATGCGCTAGAACAATACATAGATCCCAAGGTCTTACTTTAGAAAGGCTTGCATTTGATCCAACTGGCATCTCGACACATGGGTTGGTATACACAGCACTCTCACGAGTGAAAACAATGGACTCATTATATCTTGTCAACAAACTAAAAAAAGCAAAATTTCGTGTTAATAAGAAAGTATATGAAGAAATGAGACGCTATTGTTTCTGCCACTTGATATTCGTTCTTAGTTGGGGCATACAGAAGTGAAACGGGCATACTAGATAACCTGGCCTCTCTGATGTTCTTGTTGTTTAGGTTGGCCGGGCCCGGGTAAGTTGCGGGCATACAGAAAGATACAGCGGGCATACAGATAGAAAGCTGAGTTATCAACGGGCATACAGAAAGATGATTTGCGGTCTCGGATGATGAAGAAGGACGTGTATTCATTCGTGTGATATTGCCGACTCTCAGGTAACTAATTACTTCCCTCAAAGAGAAATAGAAGGAAAAATAGAATGAACAGGTATAACCAACACTCATTCCCGCATCTTTACTCTCTCTCCAATCGAAGGAAGAAATAAGTCGTCGGAAGAAATAAGTCGTCCCGAGAACGAGAAGTCGTGTGATCCCGAGTGTGATCCCGAGTGTGATCCCGAGAAGTCGTGTGATCTAAGGCACGTTTGAGGGAAGGTCAGTCGTGTGATCCCGAGTGTGATCCCGAGAACGATGTTGGCCTATTGATGTTTTAAAGACGTTCTAAAGCAGCTATTGATGTTTTAAAGCAGCTAGTTACGTTAGTTGCCCCAGCTAGTAATGACATTAGTTGCCGCCTATGGACGTTCTAAAGCAGCTATTGATGTTTTAAAGCAGTTCTAAAGCAGCTATTGATGTTCTAAAGCAGTTATGGATGTTCGCACCGCCTCCGGGCCTTAAGGAAAAGGTATATCTCCGGGCCTTAAGGAAAAGGCACAGGTAATTATCCCCTACTCTACGCTCTCTAACGCCCTATAGATCACGCGGTGCAGGCAATGGACATCGCATCGATCTATCGTATCATTCACATCGCATCGATCTACCGCATCGTGGCAGGAAGGAATTCAGCGCCGCACTGAAGAGTTCCGGGAAGGAAACTGAAGAGCTTTGTGTGCCGCCGTTCCCTCACCCTTCATAAAAGTAGATCAATGCCTACCCTCATAAGACCAACGGCCAAGCTCAAGTCTCTATCTTGGGAATGACATTGACTATCTGATCCAATCTATTATCCTCTCTATCACATATCCTCTCTATCACAAAGGTAAATAGAGACACAAAGGTAAATAGAGATAACCAATCTCTGGGAGATAACCCATCTCTTTAACCAAGGGAAATAGAGATCACCGAGGGAAGGAAACTACTCCAATCGAGGCACAAGAAAGATACTTTTGGAAGACCAACGGCCAAGCTCAAGTCTCTATCTTGGGAAGGAAATTGACTATTGCGCCCTTCCCACCCACCTACCCAGCGCGCTATAGAGCCAAGGAAATATCTCCCAATATCTCTCCAATTGATCTATCAATCTTTATAGCCTATTTTATTCCCCTCTCCCTTATGGTCGAGCGACTACGTTCCTCTCCCTCACCCATATGATGAGTGAGCGTTAACACCCTTATGGTCGAGTCACTTAACGTACCTCAATTCAAAATGAGAGTAGGGTTTCTCAGGACCTTACTGGCTGGGTTTACCAGGACCTGAACCTTTAAGGCCCAGAATCAAATTGGGGGGCCTTATTCTTAAAGTAGGTTCGCCTATAACGTTACAGGACCTTGCCTTATGTTTAGAAGTATACACCTTTCGCCTTTTATCTCTGGGCTAAAGTAGTGGTGGAGTAGTGTTATGGAGTGGGCGTCTTTTGGGGTATCGGGTTATGGATGCACGACGATACCTGGCTAATTACCGATACGTTATTTTAGATATACACAATTTGGTCTATTTTCCACCCGTACGAAGAGAAGGAGATTTGGCATCTCTCTCTGTATATGATGCTACTTATGCTCGGTGATCATCTGGCCATTGACTTCTAGAGAGCGAGAAATTATCTATCGGCGACCTCCCTTCGCTAACCTTACCTTTTACTTTCGTGAAACTTATTGGGTTCATACATTTTTGATCAGGAGGTTTAAAGCAGCGTTATTCTCGCAAGCCTTATACTGTTGGGTCATTGTTCCTACAGGGTGGAAACCCCGCAGAGTGGGTATGCCATGCCTACTTAAAGACAATCCTATTGATCGGCGAATCGTGAGCCCTTCCATTCTACAGCAACATTCATTTCCTTCCTAAAAGGGTATCGGCGAATCGCCCTTCCAATAGACAATACCAAAATGCATCGGCGAAGCCTGCGCTTTGGGGATAGAATTAATCTCCTTTAGTACTACGCTTCATGCCCCACCAATCTTATCTATCAAGCCACCATTCTCCGGTAGGCTACTCAATGTGTGTGGGCTCATATTCTTTATTTCAGATATTACGTATAAGATGATGATACTTATTCCCTTGGCTTTCTTTTACTTATTGATTCCCGAAGGAATCAGCGAAGTGGCCACATTCGTTATCTCTAGCCCACTCTCCACAGCACTGGCAGCATTTCTTACTGTCTTCAAATTGTGGTGTGGCATGCCTGATGCGGCGGCATATGCAGGCAGGGGAATGAATGCAGAGTGTGATGGCGGGGGAGTGCGCTGCTCCTCTTCCTTCAATGTCCCGCCGATAAGGAAGGAATGTAATGAATTGCGATCTGAAAGGAAGGCTGACTGATGTGCGCTGAATGGAGTACATCGCTTTTAATTATCTTTGTTCTTTGGCCTTATAGACTTGCCCTATCGACTCTCTTTCAATTCACAAGATTCCTTCGAAAAACATGCTATATACCCCCTCACCACTCGGAACCATAAGCCCCTTATAGATCGACACCCCCAAGAGAACTTCAAGACGGACCAGATATCCTCCTCATTGACACAGCATGGAACTGTCACAATCCCCATATGCGCGTCCCATCTCCAAGTCCACAATCGACAGACACCCACCCGCTTTGCTTTACATGCTCCTAGATGATAACCTACATGCTCCCAATACATACGTCCACCAGCGTCTCCAGACACACTACCCTTACCCCAAACTCCTACCTTAGGCACATGAACAACCCCAACTCGATCAATAGCACGATCCAAACTCCACAAACCACACGTAAACCCGCCTCACCCATAGATTTGCAAGTCGCCTGATGCACGAACAAAGACTTATATTTCTTCAATCGGGACTTCTCCACGGTTAAAGATTGATTGGCTTAGAAGCATAACTGTCTCCACGATGTCTCAAGCAAGCTACGGCCCAACCACGCTAACAAGTGCAAATCACCACCGGTCAAGTGCGAAAGGGTTCGGGGACCACGCTAACGGTCAAGTGCCGCTACTCTCTATTACTCTATCAAATGCCATTTGAGGAGCTCGCCAGTGACCCCCACAACATAATCACCCTCCAAAACGTCTATAGACGAAGCTAAAAGGTTATGTTTTATCTCTATTGGTTCTACCCTCTCTATCTGGGTGGTTCTACCCTCTCTAGTTAGATAGATTCTACCCTCTCTAGTTCTAGTTACTGCACTCTCTAGTTGTTCTACCCTCTCTAGTTACATGGTGAAGGATGGGTTAGTTACATGGTGAAGTTTTAGCGGTATCTTTATTTCGACCTTGGCAGTGACGGCCTTCTGGCTATGCGTCTTGACGGGGGTAGCTGTAGACCTTCGACTTTTGCTTCCAGGGTGGTCTTTTCAGCAGTTGTTCTAACCTCAGTTCGGGCTTCCCTTCTGTTCTTTTCGGCAGTAGGGCAGACTTCTGTTTTTGGACCTTCAGCTGCGGTTCCAGCTCGTTCCATGGCTTGAGCCTTCGTTAGCTTCATCTCCAGCTCCAGCTTTAGGAGCCAGCTATCCTGCGGGCATTTGCGGTGGGCAGCGATCCTTTCCTTCTTCCTTTGGAGGGGCTCGTCCGCTGACGTGTGCTTGGCGGTCTCGAGACTGACTGGTGGCTGTTCCCTGTTCCCATTAGATAAGGAAATAGTGTTTGGGGGGTTGATCAGGACCTTACTGGATGGATTTACTAGTTACCGCCTGCCTTTCAGGACCCTGGGGGCCGCTAATCAATCATAAGGGTAAGGGCAGTTATAGAAAACAAATAGAAGGATAACCTGACCTAACTAGAAGGTAAGTGAGAACCTTACCTGAGCTAAGTATTTGGGGGGAATAAATATGGGTTATCGTTTTCAGTAGCTCAGCTTTATGAAAGGAATGGTTGGCGGGTAATGAACAGATCTCTATGATCCTGGGCATGTAAAAGCTGGTACTGGAGCCAATCCTTTTAGCCAGTAGCAAACCCCTCCCTATCTCTTAAAAAACGAATAGAGAGCTCCTATTACGTATATAATACAGAGGACTAACTCGTTTACGGCAGGTTGTCAATATGCTAAATTGCTCCCCACGCTATCCTACCTGAGAAGCATGTAGGCACAGTAGGTCCCTCTATATTTAGGGATGGGCAAGAGGGACAGAGGAGAGGGAAAGAGCAGCTAATTTTAGTTTCGTTTCCGAAGGACATGCTGAATTAATGGAACAGGAGATAGAAACCGAAGTTAGCAAGGTGCAAAGCAGTTCTGTTCTCATAGTGGAAGCCTGGACTCAACTGTTCAGTTAGCTACTGAGCTGCATTCCTAGGTAACCACTTTGCTCATTTAAAGTAGAGGGCAAGGGCAGAGGGCAGGGTTAATGGTAATGGCAAGGGGGAGGGGAAGGTAATGGCAGGGGGGAGGGGCAGGTAATGGCAGAGTCCGTTATGGTAGACAGGATCCGTTATAGCAAGGTCCATCTTCTCAAGCCTCCTCAAGCTCAAACAATGGGGGGGGTGGAAAGCCTCCATTTATAAAGCCTCCATCTTCTCAAGCTCGGTAAAGATGAGACACGAAAAAAAAAAGCTCAGTATTCTCTTGCTCACCTGAGTATTGAAAACTCATCCGATGGAAAAATGGTCAAGTCGATCTCGGCACGCTCCGCGAAGAGACACGCTCAGCATTGACTTCATTCAAATTGACTTCATTTCGACCAACTCCGAGCTGCTATTATATATGTAATTACGCTATTTCAGAATATCTCGATTTGAATGCAGTTCTTCCTCTCCCGTTGGTCGAGCAATTCTTCCTCACCCTCATGCTTCAGGTGAGCAATTCTTCCTCTCCCGTTGGTCGAGCAGTTCTTCCTCACCCTCATGCTTCAGGTGAGCAATTCTTCCAGTCATTCATTATATATGTCATTATGCGTTCATGAATTATATATGTAATTACGCTTTGCTTTCTTTATGGGCTGGTAATTCTCTATCTATAATTACGACTCCTAATCGATCGCATAATATCATATACAAAGAAAGAGAAAACACCACTCCATCTCCATCCCGCCACTTATGAATTAGCCCAACTACTTATATGAATTATATATGTAATTACGCTTCAATCTTCCTTTCAATTTCATAATCGATCATATTGCAGTTTCTCCTTATGTCAGGCGAGCAATCCTTCCTTCCCGTTAAGCCGGTTCACCGGCCTTCCTTTCAGTGCCGGGAGAAAGTAAGTAAGTAAGAGTAAGTCAGGCAAGAACTAGAGTCAAGTCAGTTGTTCTCTCCTTCCTTAAACCGCTCGAATTCCCTTTCAATATCCTTGTGATAACTCATATATAATATAAGATATACAGAACTCTAACGACCCCTTTCAAACTACTCCTTTATTTCTGAGGTATCTTTTCAAACTACTCCTTGATTTAATTCGCCGTCTTTCTCCTTCGCCATGATTCCCAAATTGTCATTGTTGGGCGGAGCAGTTCGTGGAGCGCTTCGTCTTGGTTTCTGAATGAGCATCAGCACGAAAAACTCAGATCAGAAACGACCAGCCAGCAATAAAGAGAGCGGAAAACGAGATAGCCTGGGATGTGCGCCGGGCCATACTACTTTCCCTCCCCCCCCTACTATAGTGGTTACAGAGGAAGAGCAAATAACGCTACATACTGGGTAAATCATAATGATAACCTCGCTATGAGATGATAAGGAAAACACGGGAGGGGAGGAGCTCACTTGAATCCGAACCTGCTACTTCCTTCAAGCAAGCAGGGAAGAGCGTGCGAAACCTGATCCGATGATCGGATTGCGTATCGGTCAAAGGTCAACGAGGCATATTTGTTTGGTTGGTTGGGGCATTCAAACGCGTATTCTCGAAGGAATACCCTATATATAGATCCTGAAAGGGAAACCCTGAGCTCGAAGGGCCCTAACTCTAGCTCAGCTCAGTCTTTGAGGGGAGGGCCAGAGAATAATAGTAGAGGGTTATAACAACCCTGGGCTAGAAGGGTTATCCCCTCCTTCTAGCTCAGCTCAGTAAGGTATGGGGTTATGTACTATTGGAAATAGGAAACACGGATAATGAACATTGTTTTACGTGACTATTGGTTCGGGTAGCCGGGGTTCAGTGAGCAATGGTTTGGTTGGTTAATGACTTCGCGAACTGAAACATCTCAGTAGCTAAAGGAGAATCATACTATTCCTATCCGACCCCTATCCATATCTATATAATAGATATCAATTCCCTCCTTCGCTGATGGCCCTCAAAGGTAGGTTCCTCCCTGCCCTACCGGGCATTAGATTCATTCGGCAGGCTAGAGGTTATGCCCTTCCCCTCGTGTTGCGCGGCTCAGCTGCTTCACTCCCCACCCTGACGGGCATTAAAGTGCTTCGACTGACTGGCTTAGTGCTTGATACCCCGATCAGAGATTTCCATTACTGGCTTAGTGATTTGAGTGCTTCGCTGACCTTGATCGACTGGTAATGGCTCACGAATGGATCCTTCGATTGCTTCCCATTCGTTCCCAATCGACTGCCTTTTCCTTCGACTGGCCTATATATATATATATGCTGTTGAGCTTCGATCTTCGATTTGCCTCGTTCTGGCTCCAGTTGGGCATTGGCTGAGCTTTGATACGCGACCTATCTCGTTCAGTCTTCGTCCCGCCTACACTTGACTTGCCCCCACCTCGTCTACGCTCTGCCCTGACCAATGACAAAGATCGAATCGAATCGATCTTATCTCAATAGACTGAGATAGATGACTTTTATATCTGTTGATAGGAAGGATTACTACGATTCCATATATCTACTAAAGATATTAGTTCAAGCTGTTGGAATCGGTTAGAAGTGGATCACAACAGATTGGCTATATTAGATATGGGTCCATTTATTACTGGTCCGCCCTCGCGATTTGATCGATTGGTGGCAGGCATGCAGCTAACAACCCGATAAGAGCTCTATCTGGACTGGCTGCTGCTGGCTATCGACACTGATACTGAAGGAACCAAGCAACTAGCAAAACGAACCAATCAGCACTGACCAAGCAAGATACACAGATCAATCCACTAGCACTAACCAATCGATACAGGGCTGGGGGAAGGGATAGAGAAACAGGACTAGGGCTATCGAACCCAGCTAATATCTTTCTTATCAGCAAACAAACTGATCTATCGGACATGTGCTTGCAGACAAAGGCAATGGTACTGTTAGTGCGTGCTATTGGAAGGCAGCCAGTCATTTCCACAATCATATCCTTTAGTCGATGGCGGGTATGTGCCTTGTTAGACACCGAGAAGTATGGGCCTTAGTCTGTCTCAGTATGTGTCTTCCTGGTCAGTCTGT
>Ga0228600_1000058_pt1 | contig 14952 bp, 12 predicted proteins | sample CRU5metagenome_FD_182730 | JGI IMG/M metagenome (GOLD analysis project Ga0228600, IMG submission 182730) | Spruce roots microbial communities from Bohemian Forest, Czech Republic - CRU5 | ecosystem: Host-associated > Plants > Roots > Unclassified | place: Czech Republic: South Bohemian Region... | reverse complement strand
GAATCAGAACTTCTATCCCTCGCATCAACAGGATCCACCTTAGCCTTAGCAGGACCCGCCCTAACGGAATGAACAGCAGCAGCAGGTTCAACCGATACCTGCTAAACCAGCAGCAAGAACCATACCAGCTCACCAAACAGCAGTATGTCGATCATGCCCACGCAAGACAGCATACATTACAGCTCGACGACGAGCAGCCTTAACCACCTATAATAGGACCAAGCTTAGCCGCCCCGCTTTACATGATACAACAAGCGAGCCCCCGCCATACGCCAGAATCGCCGTGTGTCGGTCCGTACCTATATGCTATAGGAGGAGCAGCCGTATGCCTTCACTATTTATCGCTCACAGCTACAGCTATTGATTCTCCATAAAATGAAGTGTGTACATAAGCACTGGAAATCCTTCTTCCGGCTAACTAAGTAATAGCAATCTACCAACGATAAGCACTCACTGATAGTCACCTCTACTCCGACCTCATACTGTATGATCCAATCTTATCCTTTGCTAGGAGAGCAGGAGGACCCATAGCAATTCAAAGGCCATAAAGTCAATAGCACACCCCAGCCCCAAGCGGCGTATCAATAGCTCACTTCCAAGCGAGCGACGTATATTGTATATAAAGGCTGCATGTGGAGGGAACAGCAAGGAAAGGCTACTCTGCCCGCTACCAGAAACCATAAAGGCCTTACTATTTAGAATAACACCTATACGAGCTATCAAATCATAAGCATCACCTCATTGGAATTGAAGCATCAAAGCAAGCATATACATACACTCTAGAGCTCCAAAACTTCCACCTCCATAACTGCGCTTTTCCGATGCTAAAGCGTAATTACATATATAATTCATATAAGTAGAGCGTAATTACATATATAATGAATGAACGCATAATTACATATATAATGAATGAATGCATAATTACATATATAATAATATAATAGCAGCCACTTATTTCCTCTCCCGTTGGTCGAGAGTTCGCTGCCTCACCCTCGGCGAAGGTCAGGTTATCACTTACCTGAGTAAGCTACGCGAAGGTTTTCACTTTTAAGTGAGTGATCAATCTCTGAAGCATTCTTCTTTGGCCTAGATAGAGTCCAGGTTCAAACCGCATGACCTACCAGTCCCAGGTTAAAACCCCTCCTTTTTTCCAACCATATACGTAGAAAGAAGGTAGTTCGGTCTAGCCCCTATCCTTCCTTCTCCTATGATATACCCCCACCCACCTAGTGATGTGGTACTTGGTAAATCCCTCCCTGACTGCTTTCCACCCTTCCTTTTCATCTCTTATGCTATGCTTCTCGATGTCGGGAACACTTTACTTGGTAATGAGAACCCATAGGTTTTCACTACTACATTGGCATGATAGATCCACAGGTACAAAAGTGCTCCATCTATTCCCGCTGACATAGATGATTCAATCGCAGTTATAGTCCCTGTTTGACTCGCGTTTTCATTCCATAAGATTGCAACTATAGTTGTAGCTATAGCTATAATGACCAGCAGCAGAAGGGAAAGAATAGGATAAAAAGCAACATTTGACTTACTAAGAGACAGACAGCTTATTTCTAAACTTCTGCATGTACTTACTCCCCTTCCCTCGACCTATCAACCCCCGGCTGAGCGCTTTCATAACGACAAATGCTTACGACTCGAAAGTGGGAACACTCCTATTATCTGGGAACACATACAAATGTACCAAACTTAGAGTAACATGTACTAATCCGCTGGACTAATGGGCTATAATGACTCCCCCAAGGGGCTATGCGGGCTAATTAGGTAGGGTAATCCCAGGTACGTTTGATCTCAGGCATGTATGTATTATTGAAGAAGCCCGGTTCCTGGTGGAGAATACGTCTCGTGGTGCGTGTTGTCCATTGTTACCAGTTATGTGTGAGCGATTGTGCCTAAGCGTAGTGACAGGCGAATACGCCTCGTTGTTAAGCCGAAGGTATAGGGCACGATTCATTAATCCCCCTGAATGAGTTATATCTCTGTAGGTTCTGTGCTCGCCGCGGAGCCACTCCCTTATGAGTTCCCTAAGATCTCCTAACACGTCCTTTCAGCCTCACCGATTTGGGCAGGTTGCTACGGGGCTGCTCCTCATCATTGGACCAGTTTGCTAAAGGGTGTATGGGCCTCGAAGCGGATGGTCACCAAACAGGCTGGTCATCATCATTGGACCGTGTCCTACAGGGATTGTTCATCGAAGCAGATGATTCCCAACTCGGCTTTGACTCATAAACCCACTTCTTTACATATTCAATGGGGTCACCTTAGAGATGTATTATGTGCATATTCCCGTAGGCTTAGCAGATACACTCCTTTTACTGCACCAAGCACCGCTAGCCTCGAGGATAATAACCTCATTTCATATAAAAGGGGGGGCCGGGATTTCATAACGAGCCTTGGAGGTCCGCGTTCAGTCATAGCCTTGCAGGTACCCACGGGTGAGGCAATCTATCTATAGCGTTTCGGCTTTAGAGGACTTGTGTGTGTTCCATTCATTGGAAATACAAGGAAACAAGGTAAGCCGAGCACTCAGGGATATTGAAGCATGCAGAGCGAATGATGCCCAGTAAAGGTATCTATCTATGTCCCTATAATATACGGCAACGAATACTGAACCGCGCTATTGCGACTGACTGCGCTTTCAATGCCTGTGTATAAAGATCGGATATGGACTATTGGTGAGTGGGCTCGGGGATGTGTACTACGGGTAAAACAAAAAAGAAAGATTCCATCGGGTGCCAAGGGAACTCTCACGGAACCATTCAACTAAAACTCCTCACCTGGTGAAGCTGAATCATAAACACTTCCTGATCAATCACGGAATGAAGTAATATAGTAGATGAGTGTTATACAAAGTAGTCCCTATCCATGATTTGGTGTACAGGGCCCTGAAGCCATGCGTGTTGCATTCATGTTTTTAGGTGGTCAAAGGCTCTCCTGGCCCAGACTTGTAAGTTGGCATCACAGGACCTATAGGAGGGCAGGGCAACCCTTTAAACGATAAGGAAGAACGCCCAGCCATCCCTTTGCACTTTATGAGAGCTACTTAATTATGAGAGATTATGCTAGTGAATTGATTGACCCTCACACCTCGAAGCAGCAATTCGGAAGCTTGCAGGAAATGATTGGTGTTCGCTAATTAAGGATTGAGGTTTAATCGTATTGCGCCGTTATATACAGAATGATTTGCATTTCATTGGTGTTCAAGGTTGATCAATCAGCTCGCTTCCCTGTTAAGGCATCTCTGTACGACCATAAACTCCTTAGTTCAGTCATTTGCTAATGTTCCTACATTCTCTGTTGTTCCAAGAAGTGTTGTTCCGGCAATTGCACGTGTTCAAATAAGTGGTGTTCCGGGATTAGCATCTCTAAGTTCCAGCATTCCCTTTGTTCCAACATCTGCTTGTGTTCCAAGTGATGTTTCATTAATCTATGTTGTTCCTTCTACTGATGTTCCGACATATTACCTTGTTCCTAGAAGCGATGTTTCGGGATTAGCTCGTGTTCCTAGAAGTCTAGTTCAGGCATATGAATGTGTTCCCAGAATAGGTGTTCCAGCATTCTCTGATGTTCCAAGAAGCGAGGATCCAGCATAAGCTAATGTTACTACATCCCTTGCTGTTCCTATAAAGGGTGCATCCCCCATTTTACCTAGGAGAGCTGTGAAGGCATTTCCATTTGTTCCAATCCAATAAGTCCAATAAGTGTAGTACATTCATTTGGATAGAAGCGCTGTTCCTACAATCCCATTGTGTTCCTACAAGTGCTTACAATATCCCATGTTGTTCCTATAGGTGATGTACATTTGCACGTGTTCCTTTCATTAGCAAAGACAGTTGACCCAATTGAAGAACCGGTTGATTCAGCAACTAAAGCAGCACCGGCAATTGAACTTGAATCAGTCGACCCAGAACCAGTGAATATGCCAGTTGCACCAGTTCAAAAAGAAGTTGATCCACCTGCATAAGCAGTAGCTATAGCAAAGGCACCAGTTGTTTACCTTGAAGTTGAATCAGTTCAAGTGCCAGTATATGATCGAGATCGAGACCCAGCATCATCAGTAGTAGATTTAGTAGATCCAAAGCTACCAGTAGAATAACCAGAGTCCCTAGATCCAGAGTTTGATGTTCGTGAGCGAAACCCAGTTCCTACTGATGATCGTGAACGTGATTCAGTTTTCGATTGTCGAGAGGAAGAGCCGGACCCTTATATACGGATATATCTTGCACCTATTTCCCCGTCTGTGGTATGAGTAGCAGACCCTAGTGAGTAGCCTACCCGGCGTACCCATGATAGGAAAGCATACCCGTAAATAGCATCCCCGTCCAGATGATAAGCCTACCCCGCCCGTGGTAAGAGGCATACCCGGCTTTGGTATTTCTTCAGAGTAAGATGCTCGTAGTAGAGATTCTTATTATCGAGATCGAGACCCAGTAGCATATCTAGTAGCAGATCCAGTACCAGTAGTATATCCATATCCAGTTTGAGAGCGAGAGGAATAGCGAGATCCTGACCTATAGCCATCACCAGCAGTGGAAATAGCACCAGCAGTAAAGCCAGAAGCATAAGTAGTAATGGAAGAAGCACCACTAGCATCAAAGCCAGAAGCAGAGCCAGGTGCAGAGACAGAGGTAGATTCTTTGGATTCTGTCGATCCTGATCTTGATGCCGTTGATGCAGTCGATTATGCCCCTTTAAATGGTTCTGACCTTGATCTTTATTTATGACGCAGTTTATGCGGTTGATAAGGAAATACAACAACCGGGGGAGGGCCGCTCGCTTCGCTCAACAGCAGTCCGGCCCTCTCATTCATAACTGCAGATCAAGCGGGCAGCTAAGAAGACCATGAGGTGTGCGCATGAGGAAGAAACAAGGAACAAGGAACTCCAAGATGAACATGAAATAGGAGGACAGAGGGAGGAAGTCACCTCTCTTAAATCCCCATTTCACTAACTAACTCTAAGAAAATAACAAACCATGTATACTTTTTTTTTCAGGAAATATGAGGAACAACCATGAGCATGAGTCCCCGCATGACCTTGAAAAAGAAGGAGAAATGAAAGAATGACAGTCTTAGGTCATTTTGAATATTCCCTTATAAATCAAGGGAATGAAACCCAACTAACAGGACTTAACGGACAGTTACTTGAGGAAAACCATTTTCTAATTGAAGTGCGAAAAGAAAGGAATAGAATAAGTCCATTCCCTAGGAAAGATCCAATAATTTTATGGTAATATTATTTTATGGTAACATTATTTTAGGGTCAGAAAGGAAGGAGAGCTTGCCTCATGACTTGCCTTATGACTTTAAACCATGAGGTCTGCACACGAGGACTTGCCTTATAGGTGACTTGCCTTACTCCAACGTGAGTTCTTGCCTTACTCTTCAACAACCTAAGAAACGGGAAAACCATGTAACCTAGAATTCAGGGTATTTTGATGCCTTCTGATAGACATAACCCTGATAGACATAACCCTTATCTCAAGGAAGGAACAGCTTAGAATGACTTAACAATCTCACCTTCTTATCTCCCATTATAACCTTACAACCAGGTCTACATGGATCCTAAAAAACAGGCATACAAAGTGATCAAGTCCCTAGAGAGAGCCTGGGTCTTTCCAATAGTCAGTATGGTTCAAAACAGGTATACACAGTTCCATTAAATGGGGTTCAACAGAGAGGGGGCAGGATAGAAGAGAGAGGGGACAGGCTCGTCTTTCCTTGTCTTTCCTAGAGTAAGAGTAATAGTAAGAGTAAGCACCTTGTATGGTCAGGTATGGTTAAGAGATAGAAGAGTAAGTATTTCCTCAGGCCCAAGAGATATAAGAGATGGTTAACAAGTCTTTCATCCAACTCCAAGAGTATTTCCTCAGGCTGGGGACACGTAAGTAATAGCGAAAGGCACCTTGAGTAAGGTCAGAGATCTCCTAGTAAGGTCAGAGATCTCCAAGGCAATCGACTCCTTATAAGAAAGAAAGCGTAATTACATATATAATATCGGGAAGAGATTAAAGGCCCTTTGTTTCTTCCCCTCAAAGACTGAGCTTTCAATAACCCTTCGAGCTCAGGGTTGTGATAGTCGGTAAGAGTAGGTAAGAGTCGGTAAGAGAAGGATAAGAGACCACGCATGCCACTTTCCTCAATACGTTACGCCTTCCTCAATACGTTAAGCCTTCGCTGCTTTCAATGAATTTAAGAACAAGTTTCGACAATTTCTTTCAATGAGAGCCTTTCTGCTTGCTGTCCATCAGGCCCTGATTCATTTCCCTCACTTGCTGATAGCACCAGCCCCTCAAATAATAACTGTCTCCACTATTGACCTCGTCCCACTATAAATCTTCCTATAATTTTCTCGAATTTTATCACCTTCACTATATCTCATCTCCGAGGCGAACTCGAAGTGATTTTACAAGAGCCGTTGATCACTTACGAAATAAGGTAGGTGGGTTGGGTAGGGAGGAACACAACTCTGCAGTATGGCAGTCGATAAAATAAGGTAGGAGGGAGAGGTGGGGGAGTGCATGTTATTCCGTAAGTAAGTAAGTGATCACTTACACATTCCAGTGCGTAGTTAAAGGCAAGGGCTGCGTAGTGCCAGTACGCGGTCGGTGAAGGGGTTCAGTGTGTTTCTTTGCGTTCTTCTTATAAAAGGTGTATTCCATCGCTGTATCGGTAGATTGCGTTGCCTCGACTTGCAGTAGTGGATCGGGGTTGGAAAGTGGCGGTGTGGTCAATCTGTACATAGAGAGTCCAAGGGGCTCAATCTAAAGGTGGTATCTCGAGGTGGTATCTCAAGAAGGTATCTCAAGAAGGTATCTCAAGAAGATCTAGGTGATTCCCGCACTCAATTCATCAAAGGTCGAGGGTATGCATGGATGTGCTCGCCCATTCATTCGTTCGGGTGGCTGTTCGTTTCGTTCTGGCTGAAAGATTTGCCTGTGGCTTAATACTAAAACTAGAAGGAGAAGGATTCCCTCGGAACGGGAGAGAGCAGCATTAATGTACTCACTCGACCTTTTCATCAGGATAGCTTATTCTTATTTAAGGGGAGAGGTGCAGCATGAGAAAACTCCACCTCGACGAATGGTTGTAACAGCAGAGAGGTGCCTAGAACAAAATTGTTTCGTTGGCCTCCTGCCAACCCCTAACAACTAACGCTGAAGCTCTTTATTTACACGACTCACAACTTAAGACATAGCATCAAGTGCTGTGCGAAAGACGAACGGGCAAAAGATGTGGGACGGGAAGAAGGATGACATCAGTAGTGAGTCAACTGCTGCTACTGGCTCCCTATCTTCCAGCAAAAGCATCCAGGCGGGATAGATTGCCACTCGGCATTGGATGGCATCTGAACTTCATCAATCTCGGCTTCTGCTGACGTGAGTAAATAGATTCTCTTTTATCTCCCCCCATTAGGCAATGAGCCATTTATGCATCCAGCACAACCTTAGATAGAAAGTGCTTCTCTATTATATTACCCGTACATCAGGTCACTCTTCCAAGTTCTTATTATTTAAGGGCCACGCTCGACTCATAAATAGGGAAAAGCTCGCCCTATTCCACATGGAGAAATCAAAATGATTTGAATGCCGCAACAACAACCCCACCCGGCCATTTCCTTTCGGCGGGGAAATTTTCCCAATGAATTCATCTATGCCGGGGTCTATATTCGACTATTGAATGAGATCTTTGGACGAAAGTCAAATCAGGTACAGTTAAGCATGCTCCTTTCCCCGTTGGCTTTCCCTAATCCATACTCACTGGATTAGAGGGAGAGTGGGCTCGGTCAAATGAGTGTCGACCGGAGGGCTCTTGTCTTTTGGACCTGGGTATGTATAGAGTAGTTATTGACGAATGCGTTAGTGCGCCTACGCCTCGCCATTAATCCGATTGGACCCAACAACCAGAGGAATTGAAACCAGAAGCCAACTCTTTCATTTATTGTCTAAGGTTGGGTCTACCTGGAAGAATTGCTTGTTTTTGGGGTGGAATCAATTTTGCGATTCGAGCGCTAGGATTCCAGTTTCAACTATCTCATTCGTCAGTCGAGGGTTCTGAATCAACCTGATCGATAAGGAATTGACACATCCATCTTTTCTTCATTTGATCTTGCTTGCCCCGCTAACAGAAATGGGTTGACTCACTTCCGGGAGAAATACGCACCGAATGAACTTCCTTACTTTATTACATATATAAAACTTCTATCCATGGTTAGGTGTAGTCGCAGTGGATCGAATGGGAAGCCACCCACCTTATTGAGTTAGAAGGAGTGGGAAGCCCGGTAGGTGGTTATTGGGTGAGATGTAGACTGAAACTAGGTCGGTTGTGTATGGCCTTACACACGTCTACTCGACCTAGCCTCACGGTGGATCTGCAGGCAGGCCCCGATGGTTAGTGTTTCCCTCCTAAGCTTACTAAGTAAGGTGAGCCGTCCTTCCTGGTCCCGGGCCCGTGGGCATACCAACCTGAGCTACAGCGAGCGAATAAGCTTCTTGTTGTCTCCCTTTGAAATAAAATAGGCTTACTAAGAATAAGTACAATCTATGAATAATGTGCCCCAGTAACGTAAGTAAGGTACTACTAGCCATAGTCTCCAGACACTAATAGTCGAACACATGCACTAAGAATAACTCTTACAATAGAGTTGTTAAGCCTTAGAGTAGTGCTTAAAGCCAGCAGTTGTCTACATATGGACTTAACAATAATAATCTCTATTATGATGTCACCCACATTTGAACCACCAGACGATATTATATTGAGTTATCAATGGCCTCTCAGGTTCGGTCCAGGCACAAAGCTTGGTTGGACAAGAAGATGAGAACTTCACATGACGTGTTGTTGTTCCCAATATGATATCAAATATCTACGTGATAATCGCATCTCTACGTTTAACTTGTCCATTGTCATTTGTAATCTGAATATGCAATCTGATGATATGAATATTAAAAAGTCCCATGACGGTACACAGGGAAGGAAGGGGCCACCCCGCATATCGATATTGGTGTGATGGCTTGTGGTGTGCACTTGGATTGCTTGGTGGTGAAGGCTAATGGTTCCCGGTTATTCTCCCCTCCCTGATGGAGGTTTGGCCCGTTGTACTTGGCTTTTAGTTCTAGGCTTTTTGTGAATGGTTTCATATAGCCACTGGTGTCGGCGTATGATCCTAAAAATTGATATCAACGTATATGACAGGCGGTTGTCAATCTTTAGAATGGTTCATCGACAGACACCACATGGGTTCTTTCTACAGCTTCGAACCACCTTTCTTTAGCGCCTCAACTTTCACCTTTTGCCAAGAGCCAGCCCAGGTGTTGCTGCTCCAATCTATAAGACACATCGCATATCTACGGGATACTTGCCTGAGAAAATAAGAAGTATCCAAATAAATCACATTTGTATACACATATGATACTAGCATCTCTATGATTAACTTTGCATTGTAACAACAAATAATACCATGCATAAAGATCACACTAGTCAACTTGTTTCTCATAACCTGTGATAACAATGCTGCTTTGAACACCATCCATGTATAAGCTAGTTAAGAGTTAAAGTAAGTATCTCACCTCTTTAGAGAAGTAAAGAACCAGGAACAGAAGCTGGAAGTCTGTAGTAGTGCCAGTGTCTATGCAGCTAATGCAATTACCAGTATTTATTATGCACTTGTATTTATGCACTTGAGAATGTATGGGAAACATGGTTCTCTCTCTCAGAATAAGTACTAATCCACACATAACATAGGGTCGTAATATCAATCAAATATTAGAGCTAAACCACTAGATGCACACATTTTTATTGTCCGTTGACTAGCATTACCATACTAGAGATGGAATTCTCAATTCTCACCCATGTGTCTTTCGAAGATCCTGGTGTCTTTCGAAGATCCTGAGGTGCATCGTAAGTAAGGCCATTATCAATAAAATTGCAACAACTCCTGTTCGGTACCTGGCTAAATCGAGATGTTCGTAAGTAACAAACATGTATCAATGTCTTATCTCAATGTCTTAATGTGCATTCTGGCTATCATAGATAAACTCCCATCGGTGCACTCACAAACATCAGCAACACCCTGCCAGCGTCCCTAGATGGGCTGGTGGATCTCTGGGTTCTATGGACTCCTGACATAAGTTGGATCTTAGTCCTATAGTAGTGTAAGTGCTAAGCCGTAGTTAAAGCCGAGTGCTAGCCTTGAGAAGTTGTTGTCTCCATTCTTTTCAAAAGAAGAAACTCTTCTAGCATAAGCTGTTACCTATTCTAAGGTTGTACTTAGGGTTGTACCTATTGTGATTAAGGTTGAAGACACTATAACCTGCATGATACTAGAAGCTCTCATGACAACACTAGTTCACATAATTTCCACTACTTTTTACCTGTGGCAATGCTTGTTTCCTTCAACTACTATCTCGACTATCAGCAGCACGGAGGACCCCATATCTTCTAGGTAATCTTCTAGGCAACGGAGTATCTAGCCCGGATCGGCATTTGAGTGCCAAGTCAAGTATCGCAGCAGCCATCATTCTGAGTAGCAAAGCCAAGTAGCGTAGTAGTGTAGTAAAGTGAAACGTAGAAATGCAAATAGAATATGTTAAAACGTAGAAATGCAAATAGAATATGTTAAAACGTAGAGATGCGAGTATAATATGTATATTGATGTGTTTAAAGTTCGAGAGAAGGCATGCAGCAATAGATCTCAGGCAGGCAGCGAGATATCTCGAAGTAAGGTCGCAAAGTCTCTTCTTCTCAATAAGTCAGCAGATCTTCTTCGACCAGCTCTCGGGTGATTTCTTCGTAAAGCCTAAAGCCAGCAAGCGGCGGCGCTCAACAAAAAAAAAAATAAGAGATTTTATTATACGATATATAGTGAATGGAGAATGTTTTTTTTAACCGGGAGCAAGCTGTGTAACCAAGCAAAGCTATAACCAGCTGGCTAAGATCAACTGGCAATGACCTTCTGTCTGTCTATGATGATCGGCTATGCAAGGTGGAGAGGTAAGGTAAGGGGGTATAGGGGTAGATATCCCTATGTAGGATCTGTGTAAGAGGTCGAGTTCTATACTGTATCACTCCTTCAACTTTCAATCAAGGTAAGAGGTTACAGGTGAGAGTAAAAAGTAAAGGCTCCTGGTTACGGGCTAAAGAAAGGCTTATTTCTTTGGACTTGGTGAGTCTCATCTATCTCTCCTATCTGTGATACTTGGTTTTGAAAAAGCAGCAGAGGGTTCACAGTATAATAACATATATATATAAGCAGCTACGTGTGATACGCATCCACCAGCCACTCACCTAGCTGGTATGGATTGTGTCTTCATGGTTGTACCCATTTCAAAGGATACCCCTTTATTTTATTTAAGTCTCCATTCTTTGAATAAAGAGAAAGAGAGAGTGCCTTAATATACTAGAGTAGCTTCCGTCTGTAGAGTAATTGGACTTACTAGCCTTAGAGTAATAAAACTACTAGCAATAAGTACTAGCAGCTTGAGTTTATGCAGTAGGTCTACTTGCTTTAGTCCACACGCAGTAGAGACTATTAGTAGCGGTAGAGTAGGCCCTATGGACTGGACTAGCTCTAGTCCCTGATCTATCTTTAGTTTTAGTCTCCATGCCTTAAGAGGAGGAGACTATCTGAGTCCAAGTATGAAGCTGGACTGCCCTGCTGTAGTGAATAAGAGTTCATATTAATTAATAACTCATATTCACTTTAGTGCATAATAAATGGTTCTATCTAGTGCCTTAGGTCCATAGTGACAAACATGTCTCGTCTTAATGAGGGCATCCCGGCTTAGAGAAACTTCATGAAATGGGATTCTGACTATATCAGAAAATCCATTTTATTTCCCAGCAGGGATTTCTCCGACCTGATTCAAACGATTTTTTATTATACCAAAATGGGGAATTAGAAAACGGCATCCGGCTTATCTAACCTAGGTAAATGAACTGAAATGCCATTTTCGTAAAGAATACAAAAATCACTTTATGTTCCCAGATGAGAGTGTTGTTGGGATTCATCTAAACCATTCCTTTCCCGTAGGGCATTGTTTGAACGGCATTCTTTTATATGTTGGCAGTAGCGTATTGAAGGGGTATGCGGTCGGTAATGAGAGAATGCGGGGATGAAGCGCGGGTGAACATTAGCTATTGTATTTACTACGGAGGACAAAGTAATAATAACGTAAATAATATATAAGCTATGTTATGTGAGGGGCTATTGGGGGAATCGAATATGTAATTGTGTAAGCGAAAAGTGTACCTGTGTATCGTCGCAATCGGGAGCATTAAGTATCGCGGGTATATAGCCGTTGCTAATGCGGGGCGTATGCGGGGTCCTCTCCTAACCATGGGGCTTCGCGGTATCGATCCTTCCTGTTGTTGAGCGGTGGTGTCCTTAGGCCCTCCCGGGCAAGTTGTTTTTCCGTTGTTTTAGGCCCTTTCTTTCCTCTCCTCCCGACCCGAGTAGCAGCAATTATCTCGTTCTGAAGCAAGGTTCGAAGCTTCTGTCCTTAAAACACGGGGCGCTATAGCTTATTCCTGGGCAGTTTCATAGCTTATTCCTGGGCAGTTTCAAAGAAGGGTTAATGTGAGGCGTAAATGTAACGTGCTCTGTTCCTTTCTTCCTCTATTGTGTGTAAAGACCTTTGTTCCTTTCTCAATTCAAGACCTCAATTCAAGGCCTCTATTCAAGACCTCTCCTCCTCTATTGTTGTAAAGGCCTTTCTATTTTTCTTTCTTTGTATCGTGAAGGCCTCTCCTCTATTGTTTCCAGCTAAATGTGTGGATGAACACTCCGCTTGGTAAAGTTACAGGGTTACAAAGGGCTAATCAAGTTCCATCAAGGGTATAAGTGAAAGGGGACGAGGAGATTCATAAAGAAGTTCAAGTGTCAAAAAGTGTAAGGGTATAAGTGAAAGCTTTTTTATGGGGAGATGGGTAATGCGGATTGAACGTGCAAGCGTTATTGATCAATCGAACCATGAGCGTTTTTTCTATCGCAATCACTGAAGCACCATTAGCTAAAGCTCATAACAGGTGACATTCTTTCGGCCTTTCAGCGGTCTTTCTTTCGCGAGAATTAACCAACCATCCATAAAGCGGTTCTCAGTGGGGGTTCTCAGTCGGGGTTCTCAGTCATAGCCTCAATAGTGTAGGCCTTAGTCCCTTCCCTCTCTCTATTGCAAGGTCTCTATAGCAATACCTCTATTGGGCCTTTCTCTTTCTATCTATCTTTCTTCCGCGATCAATCGAACCATTTGTCTTAGGTGACCATTCGCCTATACGATGGCTTTATAGCTCGCCCTCTAGTTAGTTATTAAGCGCTCTTTCTTTTCTTTCTGCGCTATATAGTCTTAACTCGCTAACTCACAATGGCCATATAGTCCTAAGCTATCTAGCTCTTCTAAGCTCTAGTTTAGCTGTTGGTTTATTGGACTAGTTTATTTGACTATTAGCTATCTTCAATCTCTATGCTTTAGTTTAATAGCTGTTGTTTTATTTAGCACTATTAGCTCTCTAGCTCAAGCTGTTCCTCTGACCCACACTATCCTTCCTGCACTATGCGCTATGCGCCTTTATCCTTCCCTTCCTCTGCGCTATGCGCTTTCACAGTCCTCTGCTACGCTCTCTCTTATCACCCACTCACTATGCGCTCTGCGCTTTCAGTCCTATCTCTGCGCTATGCGCCATATAGTCCTCATCAGCTATCAATCTCTATAGTTTGTTTAGCTGTAGGTTTCTTTGATTAGTTTCTTTTTTCTATTAGCTATCAATCTCTATGCTATAGTTTCTCTTTTGTAGGTTTATTTGACCTCTCCTCTCTGCTCTAGTTTATTAGCTTTGTAGGTTTCTTTTACAATTAGCTATCTAGCTCTATTATCCGCTAAGCCACAATGTTTTCTAGCTATGACCACTATTATCACTATGAACAAGCTCTATTGTATGGAAGAAATATGTGATATCGTTAAGCTTTTGCTCTCATTAGCCAAGATTCGGGCAAGCGGGATTGGATTATTGCCCAACTAGGATACAAGCTGTAGTAACATTATTAATTAACCTCATAGGTGTAACGCTCAAAGCAGCTTCTATCCTATTTAGTCTCCTGGTACTTCTTGTCCATTTTAGAGGGGTCTGAGGTTCCCCGAGTAAGTGCGGCTGTCTGTTCCTTTTGTGGGGCCGTTGGTTCCTTACTCTCTTCCCTCCCGGGCAAGTAGCAGCAATTATCTGTAGCGGGCTGACTGAATGCGAGACTGCGGACGGATTGGGAATCTTTCTTTCCTTCCCGGCCCCATACGCCAGGTTCGCGCTCTCAAAATTACCAGGTCAAATCTTGCTTAACCCCAACGTTTTTCCTCGATGCTTTTTAACCTACGAACACGAAGTTCATACTCTTCCTTATATAAAAAGCTACCTTTTGCGCATAACAATGGCCAGGCTAGAGCGAGGTAGTTCTTTTAGCAGAGCCAAGAGGACCTTATTTTGACACGAAAAGACGATTCGCCGAACCCAATGACTCTAAAATGCCCCATATGTGATGGTTCGTTCCCCATATATAGTGGTTTGTTCCCCAAATGTGCTGGTCCGTTACCCAAACGTGGTGGTTAGCTCCCCATATGTGGTGGTTAGCTGGCTTTGGTTGGCTCTAGCTCTGGATCACCAACGTCAGAATCTCGATCACGAAGGTCAGGATCCTAATCTCGATCTATATACCGAACATCTGGCTCTCTATCACGATCACGACCACGAACATAAGACTCTAGACTAGCATCAGACTCTGAAGAAATTCCAAACCTGGCATGGTGAAAGGAATGAAATGACAAAGTCGGATAGTGAAAGGAAGGATGAAATACCATAGCCTGGTGCTGGATCAACGGTTGCTAAACGAGGTGGTGGATAAGCTGGATCAACAACTTGTTCTGTCACCCTTGTATCTGCTTATGTATCTGAATCTG
>Ga0228600_1000057_pt1 | contig 14980 bp, 9 predicted proteins | sample CRU5metagenome_FD_182730 | JGI IMG/M metagenome (GOLD analysis project Ga0228600, IMG submission 182730) | Spruce roots microbial communities from Bohemian Forest, Czech Republic - CRU5 | ecosystem: Host-associated > Plants > Roots > Unclassified | place: Czech Republic: South Bohemian Region... | reverse complement strand
AGTATAGCTTAGATTAGTAGAGGTATCATGGAGTCAAGGTTTACTACATTGAGAAGAGTTGTAGCACTGACTGGAGCATCTAGGCACTGACGGAATCAAGCCCAGCCAAGTAGCGTACCGGTGTAACGAGAGGTCAGGCTATACGAGAAGGAACAATCTGTAACGATGAAACGAGAGGTTCGAAGAGAAGGAACAAGTATCCGTACCGGTAAGGCAGGGTTGGAAGAGAAAAAGCCGTACCGGTAAGCGATAGGGAGGGGTAGAAGAGGAACGTGAGAACCGTTCCGTTCAGTTCAGTGACTAGATCTAAGCCGATGAGGAACGTTATAACCGTTCCGTTCCATTCAGTGCAGTGACTAGATCTAAGCCGATGAGGAACAAGGATTCGTTCCGAGCAGTGCAACCGGGTAGGTCCAATCCTCTTCCGATGATACGATACCTCTTCCGATCTGAACTCTGACGAGAACTCTTCCGATACGATCCAATCCTCTACCGGTTATTCCTTCCTCATGTGGTTGATTCCTTCCTCTTCGACGCCCTCCATTCGTTATGAGACCTATTTGATACTCACTCACTGCTCAATCCCGAAGGGGACTCAAGGTTGAATGCTCCACCCACTCCTACCAGTCTCATGCAATTGTTCGATGGCTCAATCTAATCTTTCCACGTACTCATTCTTTCAACGTACCCAATTGGTATGTGACTATTTGAGAACTGCGATATCACTAACCTCACCCCCCCGGTAGGGCACTCATGGGTCAGTCTGTAATTGAACTTTCTTTTATTGATCTCCTCTGGTAGGTAGGTTAGAGCAAACCAGGGTATCTATCTATCCCAATTGCCCTTGGTCTTAAGCGATAAGATCTAGTTGGGGTTGGTCCAGCCCTGCTGGGCTGATGGTATGCCATTGCAAGCGATAACGCAATAATCAATCATTAGATTGCTTGAGTCAAGCAGCGATCAAGAATCCAAGCACTCTTTCTTCGAATCGATTCAATTTCACCGTGTCTTGGCCATTGGCCAAGGTCTTCAAGCGCTAACGATCAAGTTGGATTTGGTAGAGTAACATGCCGTGCGCTGATGGGATGCTTGTGGGGAAAAGTGATATGGATCACCCACAAGAAGCAATCCCGACTCATTCATTTTCACCGGGGTATTATGTTAATTCCTCTTTTTTTTTTTCCAATCGAATCGATCCAATGGAACCTTCGGCCCTTGCCCTTTGTAGACGCGAAGCGATAACAGCAATTCCGGCATGATCAACCAAACCACCAAGGTCATAGAGTGTACTGGTGGCTATCCGAGGTCCTAATGCTGGATGTTTACGCCCAACCTCCCCCACCTCTTTCTTCCCCGTAGGGCACTCATGGATCGGTATGATAACTTCATATCCTCTCGTGTTATGTGGGCATTAGATCAATCAAACGCGGGTGTATCTAGCAATCATCCATGGGTCTTTGTTTATTATTCCATCCCCTGTGGAATCAAAGCAGGTATCTACCAGTATAAATCACCTGGAAAGCGAAGCGATCAATGCCTGAAGGCAATCAGTTGCGGACCCTCATGGGCTTTGATGTAGCGTAACCTGATGGGATGTTTTTTGGGGGGCAAGCGACAGCGATCACCCATGCACCAAAGGAGGCAGGCGGTCTTGCTCAAGCACGCACCAAACCAAAGCAAGCACCCGGCGCAGCCCGCCTTTGCAGACACACTTACTTCTGTTGACTTATCCGGGCCCAGCAGCGGCTAAAGAAACAAGCAGATAAGCCTGTTGTCTTCTCTTTATTGTGCACCTCAAAGCATGATACGGTCGTTCGTTGGCTGTTGTAATTCATCTGTTGTTGAACCGTCCATCTAACAACCTAACACTTGGTTTTTTGCCCACCAGACTGCCCACCCACTTTGGGAGGAAACAAGAACTAATTATGAAACAAAGAGCCTAATTGTTGACCTGTGTTCTACTCACCTAACCTCAACTAAGTTGGGCTGTGGAGTATAGGTAGAAGACAAGTACTAAGCACGCTTGGCAAAATCTGGTTATATGAGGTAAACGCTCTAAAAGGGTATTATTTATATAGAATAAAATCAAGTTTAAGCGGCCGATGATGAATTAATCAGACATCCTAAAAGAGCAATTTTGAATAATCAAACGATGGCGGCCCGATGGTCGAGCGGATTCGTACCTCATCCCCTCCGGGCTTTCCCTCTCCCTCCTACCTCGGGCTTCGTGCCCTCTCCCGATGGTCGAGCGGATTCGTACCTCATCCCCTCCGGGCCCTCTTCCTTTTGTCGAGTCCCTCCGGGTCCAAGAATGAGGAAGTTTTTCAAATCTGTAGTAAACGAAACTTGTAACCTTAGCCGATCCTAGCTAGTATGCCAGGTGCGGGGCGTATAATTGATCTGTAGCTATCATTCTAACCTCATGGTTCAATCGGTAGCGATCAAGCACCACCAAGTATAGGCAAGCAGCCCACCTTAGATACAACACTTCCTCTGTTGATCCCGGCACAAGCATATTAAGAAACCGACAAGCAGATACCTTTCCTATCTTGGTTCACCTTTCATCATCATCCGTCCGTAGTCTCGCGCCACCTAATAATTACACTCACTACTACGTGGGCTGTTGTCCATCTGTTGTAGCTGTTGCTGTAACTGTATTTGTTTCCGTAGCCTAGCCCACCCCCGGCAATAAGATCTATGGTTATTCCTCCTGAAGGCGTGAAAGGTAAAGTAGGATTATTTTCTGCATAATGTGTAAGATGCTTATATTGCCTGTATGCCATATCTGTCAAACGTCCGAGGTATAGGGTAAACCCAACCAAGTTAGGTCACAAACGAAGACGAGCTCACCCCTAGGTCGGCTAATCACCAGGGGTGAAGCAGCGTAGTACTGAAGTATTGACCGGCTCGGGCTATCCCACCCAAGTGTATTTCCTTCTCCCTCGTCAGTAACCATGAGAAAACAACAACACAGGAGACTCTATTTCTTATCTTATTTTCTTTGGACGGACACATTATTGCCCTTTCTCTTGGAATTGAGAGTGCACAGGATAGCAGATGTTGTTGTTGGACCGCCTCACCTCCAATACATGCTGTTGTCCGTTCTTCTCTTTTTAAAAGAATGGAGACACCTTTCGAACTCGCACTACATAATGGAGTCCCGGCACTACAGCAGCTCCGGCTAAGCACAGAGAGTAGAGTAGAGAGAGAGCAAGGAGTTAGCTTCTGAAACTCAAGCTAAGCACCACTAGAGAGAAGAGATAGAGTGAATTCTCTTAGACCAACTAGGCACTATCATTATTGATGAACAAGAAAGAATCTCCATTTTCTTGCCCCGATGAACCATCCTGGAGACGCTTGACTAGCAATTAAGCCCTTTCTAATCATCCCAATGAAACAAAATCTTTCAAACCGACGAGGAGACCTATTCGCCTTGATGACTGGTTAGCGGAAGGACCATCAGACACACAAACTTTAAGGTATGTACCCGCACACACCTTTTGGAAGTTTGGTATAGGCTTCTATTTCAAGCATTACCCTTATTGGAAAATAATTACACTTTCCCCTAGATAGTTACCCTTAGTTAATGCAACCCTAATAAAAAAAAGCGGAGCCCGCGCTAACAACTTCTACATTTTCACTAACAAATCCTGTTGAAGCTTCACACTTGGGTTTAAGCCTTCGTTCCCCACCAATTGTGTCAGAGCCTTCTCACACAGGATGAACCTTTATTTCTTCTCTTCCGGCTCTACTTGTTCCAGCTCTACTGTTTCTTTTAATGGGTGGAGAAGGAGAAGGAGTTAGGGGAATGAGGAGCGCCTACCTACAACAACCTCACACTTCTTCCTCCTTTCTCTTTTTGGTTAAGTAAACAACATAAGGGCACAACCTATAGCAGCTAGCTTATTTGCTGGAGCTCTTAGAAGGAGTTCTTATTTCTTGCTTTTTCAATGGCATAAAAGTGATGCACATTATTCAACAGCTTTCAAGGCTTTCTCTTTAGCATATTAAAGAGCCCTTGTTCTTCCATGAGTTGAAATAATTTGAGCCCTGTTGATTTAAAGAAAAAAGAAAGATACCCGGTTATCAAATATGCCCTGTCAAATTGGTTGGAGCCTTGTTCAAATATATATTGGAGGAGTCTAATCACTAATCCCACAGGAGCTACTCAAGGGAGCTACAGGTCACAGGAGCCTAATCTACAGGGAAGCGGACTAATCACACAGCTACACAAATAAAAGAGCTAATCGAAGGGGACTAATCACAGGGAAGAAGCCTAATAAACAGATACACATAGAGAACGTTGAGGAGTATTCATTGAGCTACAACGTTGAGGAGTATTCATTGAAGCTACTCATAAAGCTACACATAGAGCTACTCGCAGGGGACTAATCAAGGGGGAAAGCTGTGTCGATCCAACCAAGACTGGTGGTTGCTGTAGGTCCTCCAACTTAAAGTAATAGTAGGCTTCTAAAGTTCATACGAATGCTCTGAGTGCCTCCCCACAAGGCATTCTTTCAGCAAGTGGTTAAGCCCAGCCCGTGCGCTCTGTCGAACGCTTGTGCAATGCTCAAAGTTTTGGGGATACCAAAGTAGGAGGTAAGTTAGGTATGGAATAGAGGTGGGTAAATAGAACAGGTGAATTGCTGTAGTTCACACTGAAGTAATCCTTCCTGGAAAAAGGTAATACTAGACTTCAAGGTCTAAATGCCAACCCCCACCGACCGATAGAATCTAAGTAGTCTGGCTGCTTTCCTTTCTTCCATAAAATAGAGCAGTGCCCACGCACCCAAAGCAAGCCTCATCCAAAGCTCTAAGTTAAAGTCAGCCGGTCTAGGTGGTAAAAAGGGGAAAGGTGGTTTTTCATCTGATCCCGAGTCTATAGCCGTACCTCCTAAGCGCTTCATTCATCAAGTGATACAGGTCTAGTTCTTAAGGTGGACGGGTAGTTAGGAAACACTTCAGTAATAGGTAAGGCAGAGGGTTCATAGACTTATGTGAATGCTATACACCCGGGCGGGTTACCAGACTTTACTTTACGCCTTCACCCTACCGTTTATGGAGTGCTGTCCCTTTCCAACCAGACTCCAACAACCCTACTTTGTGAATGGAGTCCTGCCTGCCCTTACCCAACAACACTGACTTCAGCCAGGAATAGGAAGGAATCGGGGATACAGCACTAGGATATTGACTCTTTAACCTACCTTATTCTTCACGTATCAACTTCTAGGTATCACATATTACCTTCTGGTTCGGCCGAGCCTTTATGATACGATTCAGGAATTCGAACCAACTCCATTCTAGGAATAGACAGAAGACCTACCCGCCTTGAGTTTAATGCCTGCTACCTACCCACCCGAATCACTAGAACTGTTCTATCTATACCACTTGCTTCATGAATATGCTTAGCTTAGTAGCTACTGCACTATCGTGCCTCTTATTGGGCCGGGATGAACAACTCCCAGATACGCATTATTTTCTTGAAACAGCAGGAACGCCAGTTATGCTGCTTACTTGCCTGAACTTCAGTGTTTACCTTACCAGCCACCTGGACCTTTTACCAAACCTGTAACGGCTCCACAGACCTTAACTTTGAGATTGAAAGGGAGGGATGGAGGACTTGCTTGGGTGGGCAGACCCGTCATATTACCTTTTGAAGCCTACTTTATTTCTTTATGTTGAACAGGTTGGGTTGGATCCTCAGAACTGCCTTCTTGAATTGAGTGAGAAACTACTCCCAGCGGAGCAGAGATTGGGACTGCTTGGATTTCTTCAATACTGCCTCACGAAACTTGGTGATTGGACAGACGGGCTTGCCTTTTAGGCACTTTTACCATTGGGGGGGGATGGGATGAACAACAACTTGAAAAGCCTACTTGATTAATGCAAGTGGGCAGCAAGCACAGGAAGGAACAACCGTAGGGTGGGATCGTCAGAACTTCCCCTTCTTGGATTTAGGAACTACAGCCAGACCCCGGAGATTTGATGGATGGAATAACCTGACATGTATTCAATCAGATATTTGGATAAATAAAAAATATAGTTCTCGACCCCGCAAAAGTTTTCTTTATCAAAACACGCATTTTATAAGGACCGGAGGCGCTCTCCTGAGGTACGAGGGTGAGGTTTTTGGGATTGACGGACCGGCATGGCTTTTATATCTTGCTTGAGGGCAGGGCATGGCATGGACTTTGTTGAATAGGTTTTTACCTCATCCGTCCTCAACGAACTTCACCACATGTACTGATTGGAGGAAGGACCAGGTTAAACCTACTGGAAGACAGATAGTCAGTGGGACAGGAACAGTCGTGGGAACAGCCAGCTAGCCCTGTTGGATTGAATAAAGCCAGAATACACATTGAAATGTTACAGGTTTTGGTGGGAACTACTAGCATGGGAACTACTAGCATTGGTATTACCTTTTGAAATCTACAATAAAACTTTCAGTCGGACAGACAGCTACTATCAACAGTCTTTGATCGGTGGGTGGATCTTTTCACTGCTTGGATTTACTCCTTACTCTTAATATCTTGCACGCTTGGGTCGGCAGAACATTGCTATTCAATTTCCTCAGCCTACCTTGCTTTACTTAAGTGTTTCCACCAACCAGGTCATATGGGAGGGAGGGATCTTCTCTATGAGCCTTAACTGTTTATATTGGGTATACGTATTTATTTATACCATCCATCTTTTAGATTTATAGACGTCATATCGGGCGGGTCGAGCTTGAGAAACAACCTTCTTGTTCTATCTTCTTTAGCAACCTACTTCACCTTTAGTTCAGGAGGACTATTCTTGATAACTATGGGGTGGGGCTAGGATTTAGACACTACCTTTTTGGAGTAATCTATTCTTTATAACATAGGATCTTCTGGAGAACCTCACCTTATCTATGTTATATCTTTATTATATTTAGATATTGATTCCATACTCCCAGACTTATGAGATCTTACCGGCTTGGGTACGTACACACTTAGACCAGTCGGATCAGATTACCTATGCCTATTTGCTTTCATTTATGTTTGACATTAATCTTTTTTAGTCTTGCACATTCTTCTTCTTATTCACATATTCTGGTTAGGTATTTTCTATCATTCTGTGGCGGTATCTTTTCTTTTCATTCGTTGGGGGGTGGGTGTCTCTCTACGGCTGCATCTTTCCTCTACTCCTTGGGATTTGGTTGTCTTTTTCCGGGGTATCTTTTTCCATTTATTAGCAATTGTTGGTCGGACATTTTCTTCTTGTGGTTGCATGCCGGTCTGTCTGTCGTCCTTTCCCAGGATATAGGAGCCTGTGGGTCAACTACTTCTACTTTGTATAGAAAGGGACTCCATTCGAATAGGATTCCTGTGAAGTAAGAGGGTTAAGGGGATAAACCTTACCGAATAGAGGTAGTAGATCCAGTTGACAGATGTAAAACGGCTGTAGCTGCAGCACCGGGACCAAGACCGGAAGCGGAGACAGGTGCAGATCCCATGACGGGTGCTTTGCTTTCGAAAAGTAGGAACTCAGACTGAGACTTTCACTTAATAAGGAACCCGGAATCTTTCCTTGCTTTCCACTCGGGGCCCCCAACTCCCATCTCTTGGATTCCACTTCCCCCCTATCGCCCCAACTTCTTTGTCTTCTCGGGCGGTCAATTACCCCTGGGATTGTTATTGGTTATCTGGTAAGGCTCGAGCTCTCTTCTCTCTCTCTTTTCCGGCGTAGAAGCCTCTGTTTGCTGGGAATCGGAATTCTACTACTATATTCTAAATTTTATTATTAATTAATTATTAATTTTCCAATTAGCCGAACAGGGGGGGCATACGTAACCTGTTTTCATAATGATCCCGCGTAGGCATCTGTCTTTATTATAGCTAAAGCGGGATAGTTAGTCTTAGACGTCCAGTCCCCGATCCCGTTGACTGAGGACCAAGGCAAGCAGGGGCCCTAGCGGGGGAATAGATTGAAGAGGCAGCAGGCAATGGGAATCAAACAAATCCCATCGCTCCAACCAACACATTGGAAAGCTAAACCTCATCTTTTGCCGGATGACAGTACAGCAAAGCAGCAAGCAACTAGTTGCGTAGTCGGAATAGAGTAGCTTGTTGAATTCCCAAAAACGGCAAGACTATCAATCTTTGAGACCGTGGGCCTCAACGTTCACTTCAATCGCAAGTCTTGAAGACGGCTTGCATGTTTAACACATGCAAGGAAGGTTAAGGCGGATCTCAACATAAGAATAACTGCCTATGGGAATGGTGTCAAAGCTTGAACTGCTGAAGCTGGCACGTAGAGTACGACAGAGCGAACCGAATGATTGTACTGTATGGATGGAACGAGTGGTGCTAAAGCACGATAGCGAAGTGTTACGTAGCGGCGGGAATATGCGCTTTAGCGCTCTGCTATCGCGAGCGGATATCCATTTTTTTTAAATTGAAAGAGAAAGAGGCAATGTTAATTGACTATATTCATAGCCCTTTATTTTATATTCAATTTTTTTCGAAAAAGCAGATCCGCCCTGCATCAATCCTTACGATTGTTCTATGACTCTCTCCGTTCGAAGGTTTGATTCCAATTCTTTTTATGCCATCGCCGGAAGAGATCTTGTTGTGTCGGGTTCCAATGCCGATTGAGAGACAGAAGAGTAAGTTCATGAACCGTTCATCAAGCGAGAGCCCTAAAAGAGCTACCAGTGCAGGAAATGAAATGAAATATTGTCAATCACCGCGTAACGTAAATAGTAGAGGTACGCCGGGCATGCTTCCTTCAAAGACTGGCAGATCGATCAAAAATAAAGAATCTTCTTGTGTCTGCTCTCTGAAGTTTAAACCACCACGGCAGACTGTTCCCCATTAATTGAGTAGATCGCGTCACGCCACTCGTTCTTTTGATAAGAAGTCTTTCTTCCACCCACGGGTATCGCCGACATACGCTAAGGCCGGGTGGCCGGGAAGGATGTATGTGAGGCCGACTACTTCCTATACATCAGAGACGAGTGCGGCTTTCCAATATGATGAGAAGGAAGTCCGACTGGTACCAAAAAAAAGCAATTGTGAATTGAGACCTATTCTTTGGCCTGTTTTCATGCGCGTTATAAAGCTATTATCATATAAGAAAAGAAAGAGCTACTCGCCACAGAGTAGGCCTACTAAGATAAGAGCAGATCATGAACCCAAAAGAATAGATACGATTCAGGGTAAGCCGGAGAGCTTGGCCCGATCTTACTCGATAAGGCGATGGATCGCGAGATTGACGATGCTATTATGCCCATTCCGCCGAAGACAGCGAGACAATGTATATTGTGTTGAGAGATTCCACGCGGAGATGCGAGACGGGTATTTTGGGGGATATGACAAGAGGAGTATAGTATAGTAGGCAGGCGAGTAGAAGGATAGCTAAAAGATTGGAATAAAAAATCGCCCAGGCCTTCTTGATCAAGTGTCAAGGCCGGGAGAACAGACTTCAAACAAAGGCATACGCTAGACTGAAAGGGCCCAGCGGTGTGGCTCATTCTTTCTACTTGCAGCTTTACGGTCTAGCGGCGGGACCCGAAGTGTTGGAGAAAGGAATAGAAAAGCTAGCATTATCAATTGAAGCTTCTGCCGATGGTATATTAGATCATTCATATGCTTGAAGAAGATGTCTTTTTGTTATATTTTGGACTATCTTCTTTTGGACTATTTTCATAGCTATATGCCATGGGGCTCGGCAGCACAATCTTCGATTTCCTTTCTTGACTTGGCTTTCGCTCGCTCCTCCCCTGTCAACCTAGGCGGCGTATCGCCTGCCCGCTAGCAGTAACCACCAACAGCATAATAGGAAACTGGAATTCTTTTGGCCCCGGTCCGCTCCGCTCTTTGGAAACTCGCTTCTTCGATTGATGAATTGTTTCTGAATGAGCTCTTGTCTTCCCAGGTCCCTGATACCGTAATTTGCCTCTTTCGTCGACTCTTGTGAATGGTACTAATCCCCACCTCGACCTCTGTTCGTTCAAAATGTATTCCCTTCTCTCCAGTGTTTTATGTATCTCATCCCGACTAGATTATCTGGATGCTGGATGAGTATGCCTGGCTTCCCCATACATTCATTAATACAGACATATGGTTCAGTCGTCGAGTCGTGATGGTCGCATCTCCCATTCGAAGCGGGAACAGAAAGAGACATAAAGTTCGGATAGTCGGAGAATCCCTATCATCCTTTCCGAATCCCGATACTGCTGCAATTGACAGCCGGCTCCATCCGATCAAGTGAATCCCTGCGCTTGCTTCCTTAGCACAAGCGCTAAGCGATAATAATTCCTCTCCCGTTGGTCGAGCTTGCTTGCGCATCCTTCTAAGGCTCGAACTGAAGTCCGAGCTCCTGCAAGAAGGATGCCTCATGTTCCTTCCTCAGCACAAGCGCTAAGCGAGAATAATTCCTCTCTTCACTCTCCGGATTCCGATCTGCATTCTTCTGGTACAAAGGCCTATCCTTTCACTTTCAAATGGAGTGAAGCCAGCGCTTAGGGGCTGAGGGGAGAACAAAGATATTGTATAAGCCCCTATACTCTTCCTTAAGGATGTCCCCCTTCAAGAGCTAGTCTAATCACTAAAATAGGGGGGTAGCCTGTCGTATTGGACTTATGATATACTTTCCCTTTTTGAGTAGCTAATTCATACCTGTATCATAGACGGCAATCAGTTCTCTTCCCTTTAGCAGTCTAAGGTAAGCGGTAGCATTCCCCTAATCGGTCTAGTCCATAGTAATAGGCGCAATCAGTACGATTCTCTTTTTACGCTTCTCTTTCCTTAGCACAAGCGCTAAGCGATAATAATTACTTTCAATCTCTCTATTCCCTTTCCTTTAACACTATACTTGTTGTGTAATAGGATCTTTCCGAAGGTGGAGTTAAGGCAGCAAGCATAGGTGCTTCGGTTTCCGGTAGCAAGTAATCAGGTATGTGTAAAGCAAATCCGTCCTGGTAGGCGCAGGAGATCAAGCAAAGCATGACGGTCTTCAGTCTAGCATTCTTGTAGTTCAAGAGTGAATAAGGAAGTGCAAGGCTAGCTGGCAGCTGTCTGATGAGTTCATCGCTCTCTATGGCCATTTGTCTTTAAGCTTCAGGCCAGTTAAAAAGAGCTGATAGGCGGATGGAAGCAAGAAAACGCCTACTTATAAGTCAGGCGCACTAGCGCACCAAGCAAGAAAACGGCTGGATTGACTGTCTAGCTCGTGCAATCAACGAGAAATTCCTTCGCCTTAGTAAGCTAGCTTTGTAAGCTAAGCAAGCCTGGTTCTCCGGGCACTGCTTCTTGCTTAGTCCTAATCATAATATATGAAGGCAGATAAGAAGGAAGATAAGAAGGGAGATAAGAAGGGACTTGACGGGAGACCTGACTTGAGTGTTGGTATCCCAGTTATTAAGACAAAATGCATTCTATCGCAACTTGTGGACCCAGTTTAGGATCGCTTACCCCTTATCTTCTATCTAAACGAGCAAGAAACGAAATATTTGTTTCACAACTTGCCCCAAACACTTTGAGATTGAACTCCAGATCCCGTCCTCGCCCTCCTCTCCCTTTGGTGTCTAAAGACCCTAGAAGAGCTAGATTTGAGGGAAGAATATGATGACCTTACCTGACCTTCGCAGAGCTCTTTGAGGGGAAGAAATATGGAAGGGTAAGTTTTCAAACTGGAAGCCTTGAGGTCCCTTAAGCGAGACACTCACTATTTGTTTTCCTTTCTTCCGTTGCAACAGAAAGATAGCTCTATGTTATCTCTTCTCCGTCTACGGATTCTCATGCCCATTTAACGGGTATACAGTCGAACAAGAGGAAACTAGCGGGAAAGTTGGTATGTCCTCGCAGCAAACAAATAGGGGTGGGTCCGGGTAGCCAAGTGAAGGTAACACCCACCACTTTGGATGGCTAGAGGAGGGGAGTGGACCCGATTCGTAAGAAAAACAAGAGAAAGAAGGCCGCATGCCGGGGTGACCTCATCATTCATCCCAGTTATTCACGCTATTCACGCCTTGATTGTTCCACAAAAATCGATGCATGCAGCTATGGCTTCCGGGCTTGCATACTGCTTTGTTCGCCGCCCTTGTCTGTTCTTCACATTTTTCGTTATTGACAGCTGTTCCATACTCTCTCTTCTCTCTATATGGTTGCGTGTATTCGTAGCATGGCCCAATCACCCGTGAACAAGAACAAGGTCATAATATATATGGCCGTTCATTCGGGAGCAAGAACTAGGTTGGGCAGGGCTTTCCTTCCTTGCTCGAGAAACCAATTCATATGATGGCCAACTGATGAACCAGCTATTCATACTGGTTGACCGAGCGTGAATTCAGATTCGGAACTTCTTCGATGAATCAATACGAATACCGATAGGCCGAGCATGAATCCAGGTAATGAACGTCGATTTTTCTATCAACGCATGGAACTAACCGTGGATCGATCGGTCATTCATGCTAGTCAGTAGGGGAGCAGAAGGTAAGCTGTAGGCGCTGCAAGCATGGTTTCTGTTCGGTATTTCTATTGCTAAGGGTAAACCTCATCGATTGGTCGAGAAGGAATCGTTGTTCCTCGGCCTTATTCCTCGTTCGCAGGTGTGTCGAGGGCTTGGTTGTGAGGTCGACCCACGCTTCATCCGTCCGTTAAGAGAGAACCCCTAAAGACCCTCGCGCTTCTTATATCTGGATGGTCGCATGAGCTCGCTTACGCGGCCCTCAGCCCAAGCCCCGGCCACCGTCGATTGCCAATGACAAAAAGTTCTATAGATAATAGGGTGTAGGGTTAAATTGTTCGAACCGGGGGGGCCAGCCATAGGCCACCCAGCTTGCCCAGCTTAGGCGGCCCTTTCCCCTCTCCAAATAAAACCCCAACCCAATTGTTCCATAGAATTATTGATCACGTTGCAGCTCATGATACATGCTTATGTTATCCATCTTGATTATTATTAATATATAGCATAGCCTATCATTGTTCATCTTACCTGACCGGATAAAATATATATACCGGGGAAAATATATATAAATATATTAATTATGGATTCATTTCCTTTCAGGCGTCCTTATCCATATTCCTCCTCTTTACACTTCTTACCAGAAGGATCTTAATATGGACGATCGTAATCACAGTCCTTCGAATCACTAACCTCTTCATCTATATATAGTTAGGAGTGACTCGATAAACCACTATAGGGAAGGGAAGGGAAGATCGATAATGGAAAAAACCTTTTTATTCTAGGAATTCAAGCTGTACAAAAGGAACGGGCCTGGGCGGGCAATGGCTATTGAGTGAGAGGGCTTCGCTCTCGCTCTATCAATAAGCACGAAGGGGCCTAGCTAGCTGTAGCTTCCGTATGGATAAAGGTTCTCCCGCTATCGGTAGTGTACTCGCTATCGGCGGGCGGTAGTTTCACCCTTATCACTATCTGTCTATGGCGGCCTATTGCAAGTCAATCGATTTCCCGGCTCTATCCTCTATTTACTATTCCCGCTCCGCGTTAAGGAAAGGAAGAGGCAGCGATCGATTATGTGGTGGCGGGCATTTACCTTTTTCTTTTCATCTTTATTATTATTATCTTTATAGGTCACAGCTTCAACCAGACCAGTTGCTTGTCGGTATGGATGAGAAAACCCATCCCATGAGCAGGACGAGGTCAGGATGCTTATCAGCCCAGCAACTAGGACGAGGCAAGGATGATGGCCCAATAGCAGGACGAGGTCAGGATCCAGCCTACTAACTCGACTAGGACGATTCAGGGGTGCCAGATTAGAACTAGACTAATTATTAGGGTTCGGTCACTAACAGATTATCACTCGACAATGCGAGTCGAGGTACCAGACCAACCAGCTCGGGATGATGACCATCCCAAGAACTATCTAGCGAGAGTAGCAGTAGGAGGTAGACCAGCTGAGCTAGCGTAGAGGAGGTAGGCTTATGAGCCGAACTCTTATCGTAAAGGATTGCATATCAGCAATAGAAGTGCGAGACGACGACGAGGTCAAAATTTGCTTATGATTTTCCTATTTCTACTTAGATGTAGAAGGTCCCGAAGTCGGGGAAATGTGCCTTTCCCTAGGAGGTGCTCGCTCGAAAAAGGCATCATTTTCCCATACTTACTTGGATCTACCTCCCTCCATTAGATCGATCGGAGCTACTGACTTGGTTTCAAAAACCACGGAGTCAGCTTCAGAAGGGGCGGGCGGAAGGAACTACCTACTATCTATGAGCGGCAGAGCTACTATATGGAGGGGAGAATGGAAATTTCTAAAGGTAAATCCATTTCAATGGAAATGGTTCTTGGGGTCATAAGCAATTGTACTATCGCAATGTATCGCTATTGTTGGGGAGTATAGCAATTTCCATATCGCAATTGTGCTTGTGGAGAAGAGCCGGTGGGCTTTTGTATCGCTATAGGTGTTCAAGTGAAATAGCTATAGTGCTAGGGTAGTTATTTAAAGTGTATCTAGAGTTTGCTTAAAGGGTCTATCTCTTTGGTGTTGTATTTGAGTAATGTATAGTAGGTGTATTAGCTACTCCGCCTATGTAGTATAGCTGTTGTAATATCGCTCTAGGTCTAGGGGAATATCGCCTCCTAGAGCTAGTGTAATATCGCAATTGTGCTAGGGGGGAACATATTGCTTAAGGCTAGGGGAGCAGTTAGCCGCCTTTCTCCCTGTGATTAGGCTTCACCCCTCCCTGTTCCTAGCTGTAGTAACTGTGTTCCGTCAGGGTAAGCTCAAGAGTCATATTGAAAGGAACATAATGCCTAATGGTTTATGCTGAAAATAAAGCATACATACAGGTCCTATTTCACTTACTGCTCTTCATAAATAATCTCATTCTTATTCCCGCATATTTTCTTCCCATCCCGCGTAGCGTTCCACTCAAGTGCTGGGTTATTTTGCCCGCTATCCTATCCATTCTACTCCGGCAAGTAATAGAGAGAACACTATTCTATCGTATTAAAGAGCTATTCAATTAACAAGCTACTAATATTGCTATAT
>Ga0228600_1000056_pt1 | contig 15040 bp, 8 predicted proteins | sample CRU5metagenome_FD_182730 | JGI IMG/M metagenome (GOLD analysis project Ga0228600, IMG submission 182730) | Spruce roots microbial communities from Bohemian Forest, Czech Republic - CRU5 | ecosystem: Host-associated > Plants > Roots > Unclassified | place: Czech Republic: South Bohemian Region... | reverse complement strand
CAAACCTGGCATGATTTGTGACCAATGAACGGATCACAGCTTGCCACTGATTACCAGTAACAGCTTAAACCAGACATTCTCATACTCAGCCATCACCTCTCTCTCCATCCCTTGCCTTCTTAACTCACCTTGCCTTCCTACCCTCTGACCGAACCTAGCCATAATACTCAGTCATACCTCCTTGGCACCCTCCTTACACTATTCCTTGGAACCCTCTGCCTCTTACCTAATAAGCCTTGGGCGGGACTATGTTAACCTCCCTACAGACTTTGGTGGGACTATCCTTGGGAACCTATGCATATGACCTCCTCCTTGGTGGCACCTGAAACTGCGCCTTACTTGGTAAACTCATCCTATGAACTCAACTATCAATAATCATACCTACCCTTTACCACCCCTTGCCTTATGATTAACCTTGCCTTCACGCAGAAGTTGTTATGTCGCCGATGTAAACGAGTGAGTGGTGTTTAAACGTGGGGGGTAATTAACCTGCCAATACTCCAGGACATTATGTGTTGTTTACGCTGAGCGGCGAACCAGAGTGGAATAAAGAAGCCAAGTCGTGTTAGTGAGGCGGGTCCACCGATTCCACGAACCAACGAGACTGATTGGATTCTTACACTTATGCTGGCTGGCCATAGAGGGCCAAAGAAGGGTACCGAACAAGTGGAAGGAGTGTGAGGTAGTTTATTCTAGTTGGTGGATATGCACGTATATAATGCAATAAGGAAATAATCGTGTCAGTGAAAGGCTCCAGCCTTACCACTTAAATCATCCTTTGGTAAATACATACCCTCTTACAGCCCCCCCTCCATTTGGATTTGAAACTCCGCCTTGGGAACACTTAAATGCATGGGACCTTAAACTCATCCATACTAACTTGGTACACCTCCTTTGGAACATCCTCACACTCCTTGGGTAGGACTATGGAAGAAAAAACCTCATTACTACAGACTTTGGGTCTGGAAATAGCCTTTGTAACCTATGTCTCTGACCTCACCCCTTGGGGGGGACGACTAGCCCTTGGAAAATATTACCTACAGCCTTTCCCCTACGCCTTGGGACTTGCCTTTGGAAATCAGACTTTGGAGCTGACCCGGGAAATGCCTTGGGACTCCCTTGGGAACTTACTAAAAATCCGCCCCGTCTTGGGAACTTATTTTTACCTTTTATTCAGCCGGAATATACTTTAGAACCTGTTGTGCATCTGACCTACTCCTTGGCAACCTCTGACACTATGCCTTTTTACCTTCCTCGCTTGCTGTAAACTAATTCAACTGCCACACTAATATGGTCCAACTTGTTTCTTTCATTGCTCTATTCCCGATGTAATTAACCTTTCATCTTTCTTTATTCATTACTTTTTTAGTGTTAAGCGTGCCATTCTTCTCCTTGCACCTTTATTCCTGTACTATCTTCCGAGCACACGTTCCTTCTATTGAGAATTGTGCATTCCTTCTGACCATGTGTGTGATTCTCCTGCATTTAGATAAACCTATGACCTTGTTGGTTTTTTTAGGTGTGTTCATTCCTGTACACAATGGGCGTTTTATCTTGATTGCCTCCCTGCCTTCCCCCAAGCTGGCAACTGGAGAAAAAGAATAGTGCAAGGGCTGAACGTGTAGCTAAACTGATAGATTCTTTTTAAAACTTCCATTGCCCCCATGTTCCCACCAGATGAAAGAGATGGCCCCAAGGTGCTACCAGACGACGATAGAAGGAGGACTTACCCCCAGAAGAGATAGAGAAGTATCCTTACCACAGAGAGAAGGCCTTACCCCCATCAATGGCCGAGATAGAAGGAACACAGCACAGGATACCCGAGAGAGTAAGGTCCCCCATCCATACCCCGGGAAGGAAGTGCAGTAAACGAAGGAAGGCTATGTGCATGGGATAGGGCTAAGCGATACCTTCACAACAAGAGAGATATAATAAAGCTAGCTCATTATATACGATTCACCTGTTGAGGGTCATATGCTATACCGATTCATACTAGATGCACATAAGTAACTTACATTGCCATACAGACAGTCATTGCCGGTCATAGCCTCAAGGCGGTCTTAGCCATAGAGAATATGCCATGCAGTAACCAGTCATAGCTTCAAGGCGGTCTTAGCCATAGTAGCCATAGCCCTCAAACTCTTCCTCGAACTCGACCCTAGATATCTACCCTCTACCCCGCATAGAATACCTAGACCCTTTACCTCGAACTTGACCCTCGAACTACAACTCACTTACCGCTATGGAACACTGGAATGTTCCTACCTCAACGGTATGGAAGGAAAGGAATGAAACAATGTCTTTTCTGTCTGTTGGGAACTTGGTGGGACTTCTCCTTTATACCTCCAGTATGTGGGTACATCTCTTTTCTCATCTATTGGGAAGCAGAGGTATGTAAAGAGGGGCTTATTAGGGGGAGAGAATAAACAGGAAGCCATAAGATACTTGAATACTATTATATATATATATATGGTGAGTCATCACTTTACCTATCAACAATAGGCGTCAGGTATGCAGTATCTTGACCTTCGACTTAACTTAAACTAGGCTTCTTACGGCGTACTTAAAACAAAACCTACCATCCCTAAGACATCGATACAAATACACTCTAGCTTAAGGAGAACCAATACACCATGTAGGTGTATCTTATGCACTCTCCTACTTACTCCTTCTTACTTAGCTCACTCCGAACACTAAGGAATAGACTATGTCTCCTATTATAAGCGCACTCCTTACTATATAATATAAAACTATATTAGAGAGCTAAAGAATATATTCTTCTATGGTATATAAAGAAGATAGAACTCTATCAGGAAAGGATAAAGAAGCTACTCATTACTCACTATTATCAACTAATAACATAAGGAACAAATATATAATAAACTAAGGAACTAGAAGTGATGAATCATAAACTACCCCTAAAAAGAATAGGACTTCAACCATAGCTATAGTACAGAACCCCCCACCTTAACGACAACTTTCCTTAGTACTCGAACCAATAAACCTAGCCTTACTAATACATCGATTTATAAACAACACTTACCAGAAGCCAAAGACTAGGCTTTGTATCCTCTTAACTATACCATTCTTCTTCTTAGCCAATTCCTTGATATAACTTAGTATAGAAGGAAGATAGAACTGGAAGATACTGATTGTATCAATCCTGATGAACTTATTATACCATACTTATAATATCTTGAATATACTATATTATGATGTATTATTATGTATATATTAACTATATTATTATGTATTATCCTAGCTATTAGGAAAAACGACTAATACTTGTATTATAATGAACTTAGGATCTATTCAACTATATACTGAGCTGATACTGAACTATCACTCTCCTATACTATAGGAACAATAGATAGCAAGGGGTAAGGTACGAACCTCCCCAACTCAACAACTACAGAAAGGAATGCTCAATCTTTCCTCATACAATGAAACAATCAACTCAGCTACCGTACCTTAACCCAAAGCTACAAAAAGCCTTATATAGGGGTTTACACGAATAAACTTACCCTTACTTCACTTTTACTTTCATTATACTATTATCTCTTAGCCATCTTAGACTTCACTCATACTCTCTGAGACTAGCTAAGGAACAATAAGATAGGAAGAGATAGGAAAGGCTGAACTAATACTCTAACTAACCTTAGCTCATACTCAACTTAGATAACTCTCACTCAACTCAACTCTTATCGCTACACTTAATAACTTATCTTCGATTGCGTAATTACGTAGAATAAGCATTTGAGTCAAATTGGGAACAAGTAGAATAATAATAAGGAAGAAAGAAAGCAAGCATGTTGTCCAAGCAAACCTATATCCTACTGACTCTCTGAAACCTCCTCTACGCTAGCTGGGCTGGTCAACCTACGCTAGCTGGGCTGGTACTATCTCCTAAGCTCACTGAACCATGGCTTGGCTAAGGTTGTAGTTGTACTCTTTCTGTCTGCATCGTATATAGTGATGAGATTAGAAAGTACAGTATAAGCCAATCCAATAGGAATAGGACAGAATTGATCTTACTTGATGACCTGACCCGGCCACTTGTAAGCCAATCGAAGTATAGACATTAAGGCATTGGGAACACGTGTAACACCGAGGTATCCGAGCTAAGATCACCACATATGGCTCATCCAGTTAGTTACAGAGAGCAAATACGTAATGATCTTATTTCACGATGCACTCATGGCATTTTCATGGGTTGTTCAACATGGGATATCCGGGCTTTCAATTATAGGAATAGCATCAGTCAATGCAAGGATCTATGTATGGCAGTCAGCAGTATAAATAATATATATAAAGGCAAGAGAAGCTTACCCGGGTTCTCGATAAGAGATAGAAGACTTGTTAGTGTAACCTGTGGTAAAAGAATTGAGTGAGTTGCCACGGACATGCATGAATCCGGTCACTAGAATGCATTCATGTGCCCATCATACATATTACGTATATAATACAGTGATAGTACATGGACACGAGACCGATCGAGGGAGACATGGACACGAGACCGGAGATAGAGAGATCACGCCCGAAGGGCTCCACTCTCTTATGTACCGGTAGGGATGCAGGCAGGCAGCCTGAAATTGTTCAAGCAAGAAGAGCCGAGGGCGGAAAAAAGGAAGGAAGGGTTATCCCTGGAGCATAAGTGGGTGGGAGGAAGGCCCTTTCCCGTCACTCACGAGGTCCTTTCCCTCCTCCTATAGTCAGCTTGAGGTAGGTCCTGAAAGGCCCTCTCCCTTTTGGTCTTTAGTTCGTTTCTCACCCTCTCCCAGGAGGAAGCTTCGCACTAAAGTTCCTCGCCCTTTTTGGGTCTTCGTGTCTAAAGAACCTCGCCCTCCTCCTTTGTCGGGCGAGCGACTCGTACCTCGTACCTCGACCCGGCGAGCGACTCCGTTTCTCTTCGTTCCGAGCCCTTTTTGGGGCGAGTCACTAACCGTACCTCGATCTCCCTACGGTCAATCGAGCTCGTACCTCGGCCTCCTCGTCCATATATGGACGAGCCATTCTTCCTCGCTCCACTTATTAAGGTCAAGCGAGCAGTTTCCCCTTTGTCGGCCTTCGCACTTAACGTTTCTAAACCTCCATAATTACATATATATAGCTGCATTGTAGCCCGGCCCGACAAGAGAAATAGTTTCCCCACTAAGATTTATTTATTAAGACAGCATTGCTACGACCGCTACGCTCCTGCCTACTCGATTAATGGAAGGGAAGTTGCACAGCTAAGTCGTTGGATCGTTTTCACTGCCCTCTTTTAGTTATTTAGGAGGAACTACAGACAGACCCCTTATCTTGGATGGAAGGGCTTGGGCACGCACTTAGAACATTATTGATATGACCTTTCTCAGCCTACTTGATTAATGGAAGTGGGTTGCACAGGAAAGGAAGGAACAACCTGCCGTGGTGGGATCCTCAGAATTGCCTTAGTAAATACTGCCTGAACTTATTAGATCGAATGGGGATTGATTGGCACTTTGAACTGGATAATCAGTCCCCTACTTTAATACTTTCTGTTGGGCAGCTCAGTTGTGATGTGGGATCATGCGTGGATACTGCTTTATTTTATTTAGAACTATAGCCAGAACTGAGAAGTACGTCCTTGGGCATTTGCACTATTACTACCAATCGTATTCCCTTTTAAAGCCTACACGCTTTATGTCAGTTGGACAGCTCAGTTGTGGGATCTCCAAACAGTTCTAGGAACTACATTACTTATGAGATTCTATGGGAGGACCTGCTTGTTGGGTGGGTGGACGCTTAGAACCTTTACTTATATTGAGGTACGGAGTGGCATTTGAAGACGTTATAACTGCTGCAACGAAGCGAAGCTAGTTAGTTCTTGACTCTCTCTTTCCTACCTATCCACTTTTACAGCTAAGCCTAGCCCACCTAGAAATCTTTTTTTCCACCATTTATTTACCTGGCCGGGATTGCGGGAATGAATTTGGAGGGCATAATGAATGGCTGGCCTCGCTAGGATTCTGGGATTGCTGCTTGCTGGTTGTTACTGGCTTTTCGTTACAGGCTGGGAGAAGAACCGGGCTTGCTGGCTTGCTTTGACGCTAGAGGACCGGGACGGACGCTCGCGCTAGGCTTACCGGGCCATACGAACTCATTGCCAGACATACCGGGCATTTAATAGCGGAGAGCTAGCACATAGGGAACACGCTTCGATCGATCAGCTTCAGCATTATTATTATGCCCTTCGGGAGATCCAAGTAGATACTGCCCCATCTTTGGGGTGGGGTTATCCGGAGAACGATTGATTTATTTACGGCCTACATAGTTGGGAGATCAAGTCGGGACTGCCCCATCTTTCACATTTCAAGTCGGGACGACGGATGAGGTCTGAAGGAGATCAAGTCGAGACGGATAGAAAGAAACCCGGCAGGGTGGTAGATGTGTGGATCCAAGTGACCAAGAGACAAGGACGCTGGTGCTATTCAATAGTAGGATTAGACCTTAGATTTATTATATGTAAATACTGTGACAAAGCACAGGAACGCTTTAGTTATCAGTTCCACTATAGGTAATTTCATATATAATGAAAATAACCAAACCTATACCTTTCGGTGGGGTTGTAACTTAAACTCCCCTGGCGGGTAGTAAGACTGAGACCCTGGTAGGGTCCTCGTACATTGGTTCAATAATATAATATATAAATAACTAAACCTATACCCTGCGGGTACCTTAGGATCGGAACTTACACTTCCCTTTCAGAACCTCACCCTTTCTCTTCGACCCTATCTTTCTAACCTCTCCACGCCACGACTTACCGTGCACCACCCTAGCACTTCAAATGCTAGGATTGTGGGAAGGAGTGTTTATAGTAAAGAAAGCGACTAAGAATCATAATAAATGAATCTAGGGCATAATCAAAGTATTATAAATAATATAAAGAAGGAGGAGCAAAGCGAAGATTCCCATCCATATGAGGCACCAGGTTAGGGGCTGCTGGCACCAACCAAGTTGGGAACGGTGGGGTATGGCTCCCCGAACATGGATGTGGGCTGGGCTAAAACTATAAGTCTACGGGTTATGTTCTAAGACCTAAAGCTTGTGGGAACTGTTGTCCTTCATTCAATGTAGTAAAAAGGCCGGGGTTATAAATAAGATCCCATATGAAACTGGTACTCGGTTAATGGGGTCTAAAGAATCAAATGAAAAAGAGTAGATAGGGTGAATAAAAACACAAAAGTTGAGGATCGAAGAGGCAAAGAGAAAACTCAAGGTGAGGAGTGTTAAGCGTCTCGTCCCAAAGGGCGAGGAGCGGAGCCAAGAAGAATAACCAGAAGAGGAGGGTCGCAGATAAAATAGAATCCCATTTTCAAAATATGCTATTAGGAGTTGTTCTGGTCGATCCCAAAAGCCTTCGCCAATCGCGCATTTTCAAAAGAAAAGATTAGTGTTTGGGGGTTCCGAAGGTAATGGATCCATTCGGGGTTCCTAACTTGCTTTTTATTTATCCAAATATCTTATTTAATGCATGTAAGGTCAAACTTTTATTCTTTATCGCTTGCTTTCTGAATTGCCATCCATCTTTCCCACTCGAGCTTGCCACCTTTCCTACTCTGCCAGCGATCCCATCCATTCATTCATTCCAGCAATACACTAGCCCACCAGGTAACCTTCTGATGCCCGCGCATTAAACCCCATCCATCTTTTTCAATCAAAAAGCGTTCTATCGCCCGGTATATGCCTAATTAGGCCTTTTTCTCATCGGGCATAGTAATTCAATGACGAAGATGAGGATGAGCTGGATGAGTTGCGGCACCTCAGGCAGATAACCGTGAATGCGCCAGATCAACCCTTTTCTTCCGTTGTGATCTGAGTTTAGATACTGAGCGTGAGACAGCTTACTCGTTCATCCGGGAATACCGCTTTTCCTCTTCCTGAGAAATAATGAGTAGCTAAACATCGCTAGTCTGGTTATGAAATACCGCTCACGCATCTATTGTTGGCTCTAAGCATCTATCGTTGGTTGCCTAGCCTAGGACGATCTATTTATTGGCCATAAAGATCATCATGATTGCGTTCTTGTTCCTAGGAAGATTCGGAATGAACCGTACGGAGGGTCGGTCTCACAATGGTTTACAAATGAGTATAGGTGGATCTGGTAATTGGTCCGTTCCGATTCCTATAGGTGCACCTGACATTGCATTTCCACGATTGAATTATATTCATCCCGGTTGTTTCCACCTTCGCTGTTGCTCCTATGGTCGCCCAGCCTCGGTAGAAGTGGGTAGCGGCACGAACGGTCTATCCGCTCATGAGGCCAGTCATTTCTCATTAGACCAGTCGTTAGGCCAGTCATTAGGCAAGCTCTCCTTCCTAAATTCGCGAGCTATAATTTAGCAATCCTTCCTTGCTCTCCTAACCGTTAGCAAGCTCTCCTAGCAAGGTTATACCCGTCAATCATCCATTCATTTACCGATAGCCACTGATAACCGGATACCGATAGACATCAGGCTGTTAACCGAATACCAATAGACATCTACCGATAGACATCCGATAGACATCCTCAGTAGTTACCGATAGAAAGAAACCAAGCGTTCTAGTCCTTACCAAGCGTTCTAGTCCTTACCAAGCGTTCTAGTCCTTAACGACTTATCCAGTGACAGCATTCCTACTCTTATCATCACTTCCGGTACCGGCAGGGGAAATTACCATGTTATCAACCGATCGAAGCTTTAATACAACCTTTTTCGATCCTGTAGAATACTTCGAATGAATGGCTGAGAGAGCATTTTTGAATTTGTGTAGGTTATCCCAACCCACCCTTCTCATTTTCCTTTACCGGGCAGAGATGCATGCAGCGAAACAGTATTCCATAATGATACGAGTCAATACGTTAGCCAACATTAGCGAGGTTACCGCATAGTGAGACAGATAGCTCCAGACAAGTCCAGGGAGGTCCTTATATAGTTTGAGAACCAGCATCAAAAGAGCAAGGTGCGTATCCGGGCACAGATAGATATTTAGTTCCAAGTCCCGCCCCGTATCCTGTTTATGGTGTAAGTGAGCTCGTTGATTCACCCGTGGGTGGTACAGGCAAAGGCAACAGAAGCAGAGGTGAAAACAGCGCGGTTGGAGATTCAATTCCATTGCCCGCGGCATCCTTTCTCTTTCCATAGCCATAACCCTGCCCGGAATTCCTTCCATTTCGAAAGCGGGTTCATTATATGTAACCAGTCAATGATCCTGCAGAATAAAAAGGGGTGGAAGCACCTTGCCTAGCACCTAAGGCAGATCCTTCAGTTCGAGATCGAAAGCTAGCAGCTTCCCTTTGCACGGTTCCAGATTCATAACCACCAGGAGCAAGGGTGGCAGGAGCAATTCATGACGTTGAGTGAGATCTTGGTGCGCTTCGATCAGATCTTTACGCCCTCGACATTGAATCGGAAGCTCGACCTCCCAGCCGAACCTCTACAATACAAAGTGTCATGCCATCTGTCCATGAATCAATCTATTAATCCTAAAAGCCTGGTTCCCAAAACCTCTAATGTGTGGATTGGAAACACGCTCATTTCTATATGTACCAAACAGGGATGGGATTTCATACACTATGATCCATGGCATATTTCCATATATAGAGCCCAGCGCACCTTATTATTGTTCCTGCTGTTCCTGCCACGCAAGGAAGATAAGTCTACCACGCGCTTCTTCTTATAAAAGATCTGGGTATCAGTGGTGAATATCCAAGCTGAGGGGCTTGATTCGCCTTATGCATCTTTATTCCTCTTACGTACATTAAAGGGGTCAGCCTTATAGAATGGATGCTGCGATATACGATTCGCAGTGAATGAGATTGAGCCGTCTGCTATAGTACGACGTGCTAGGGATGGACCAGATAGGCCCCCATATAAGTGCACCCATAGGGATGATACGCGGCCTACCACCCCAGTGGACGATAGGTCTCACAGTTTACAATAATAGGCCTCCTGTTGCACGTGTGACGATCCTTGACCGGGATTACACTACATAGTATAGTCCCTGGGCCTTGGTGATGAAAGAGTAATTGCCTATTATCCTACGCCTATAAGTGGTGAGAGTGAGCTTGCTTCTCCGGCGCCTGGCTAAAGAACAAAGTTGACAACACAGAACAGACAGGTTTAGTTTATACTACCCGGGCTTTCTTTAGTTTATGTTGCTTGCTTGGGTGCTGGTCCTGTTTATTTTCAATTCTCGCCTCTGTTTAAGAGTCGAAACTCAGAAATCTCGCTAGAGTGGGAGGCAGGGAGGTGCAATATACCCTAAAGTGAAAGGTCAAATGAAAAGGGAAACTGAAAAGGAAAGCTTTTGATGAGCGTTCCTGCCCCATGACTATTATACTGGTAGGGGATGAGCGTTCCATGCCATGACTATTATACTGGTAGGGATGAGCGTTCCTGCCCCATGACTACAAGAACTGGTACCAGGATTGGCGCCTAGTCTTGCGCTGATCGCTTCTTTGCTTGACTAGGCACTAACAGTGAATAGCATCTGCGGTCTGAAGAGCTCAAATCGAAAGGTTCCCCTTGCTTGACAGTAGGAGGGCAAGGAAAACAGCAAAGGAGAGCGTACCATGCCTACCCTATTATACTGGTAGAATCGAGCGTACCATGCCATGACTATTATACTGGTAGGAACGAGCGTACCATGCCATGACTATTATACTGGTAGGCAAAGAAGCCCCCTGATTGACTCCTAGACTTGCGCTGAGAGCCACTTTGCCTTGCGAGGCACCTATACCTAGCGCCTAGCTTTGCTTGGTGCCTAGCGCATCCTAAAGCCCATATAGAGACCCCATAGTTGAACAACCTTACTCACATCTCAAGAGGGACTCCATAGAGCTAAAAGCTCATACTCACATCTCCTAATGGAGTTGGACTCAATAGAGCCCATACTCACATCTCCTAAAGGACTTGGACTCCATACGGCGTTACTATCTGCGTCTCCGTTCGACCAGTGAGCAGTGAGTGACCAATGACTGATAGTGAGGCGTGAGTGAGAGGAGTAATGTGAGGTTTTACCAATGAGTGACCAACCAATGACTGATAGTGAGGCGTGATGAGTGATATATAGGAGTCCTTTGCCTGCCTGTATTTTTCCACCTTATTATTACCGTTGAACTGTTGCCGCTATATTAAGTTATTCCAGTTTAGATTTCTCCTACCACTCACGATGGCGGTTCTCATTCTCCACTTAGGTGGGTCTGCTGCACGAGGTGTATGGCTGTTCTCATTCTCCGCAGGGGTCTGCTGCACGGCACGAGGTATTACTGAATCCGCCTATCCCTTCATTGGTACTTACTTAAGCCGCTATGATTGCTATCATTGTCCACCATGGTAGTTTCTAAGCTTTCTTATTATCGACTTGGCTCTCTCTGCATCCGATAGAAAAAGGATGAGGCAACAAAGCAACACGAAACAATTGGGCACAGCATAAGCAGAAAATGATCCAACTATCCATCTGTTCACCTCTTCTATCAATGCTGGTTCTATAATCTTATCGCGGTTTCATCAATCACTTCATTCTGATGCTGCTTGTTGGTCTTCTGCAACTGCTGAGAGTGAATTCCTCCTTTAAGGTAGGATAGATATAGGTGGGATGCAGTTTTAGAGAGGCGGAACATTTGCTATTCGAACGATGATCTCCCTTCTTTCTATCATCAAAAATCCCCGGCAATTAGCCAATTCGATGTGGTTACAGGTTTCATGTCAGGCACATATCAATTAATAATAAGGGGGCTCATAAAGATACAAACCCCTTCAAATTTGTTCCTTGTCTTTGTTGCTTCTTAGCCCAGGAGGTCATTTTGGAACGGGGAGCGCTCGGGAAAGTGCACTTATGAGGAACACCAGGCTCCAATAAAGATATTTCTATACAAGAAATCCTTGGGGGTTCTCTTGGACGGATGGTGAATGCTAAGTCGACCCCTGGCCGTTAGGCACTCAACCCACTTATTGGGAAAAGGGCAGAGGGATACATTTATCCGCTCCAACGCCTCTCTCTCCGTAGTAATGGTAAGCCCCACATGCTCTTTTCCCATATCACCTAGACGAATTCGAAGCTTAAAAACCCCTGCACCGTGTTCATTCCTAAATCCTCCTACACCTATCTATCTGCTCCACCGGCAGAGGTCAGTGATGCGCCTCAACAAGGCCTATTATGCCCCGTGCTTACATTCAGGTCATCCATGAATACCGCTATGCTTTTTGGAAGCACTCGTCCTTGCATTGATGTGCCCCAATCATGAATCTCGACCGCCGAGCTCTGGAATAGATAATTATAGGAAGCAGCTTTTACCAAACATGTGATTATGCCGCTTCTATCTATTGGACATGCGTGATCCAGTTCATGCCATTCACACAATACCCACTACATCCGCGAGTCTTTATGCATGGGCTCTTACTCTCCTTACGGGAGCTTTTATTCTATAGAATCTTTAATTAATGAATCGGAAACTGTGTTTGTGTTGATTATATGCCCTTATTATTATACGGAATAACACTATAAGGTTCGCTATTCCAAATAAGAGTTAGGAAAAAGAATCTATTCGTTCGAGGCCTCTATTAATTTGTTCTCGTTCGAACGTGCCTAGCCGGGCCGAACATGAGAATAGACCTAAGAGCCCCGGAACAACTAAACTCTATTTATTCGTTCTGTTCGAGGGTGGCGTCGTTAGGCCCTCTCGTTCATCGCATAGGGTTTGGGAACTCACTTTGAAACTGGACGAACTAAAGCCTATTGATTTCCTTTTTTCTAAACACAACTCTATTCGCTATCGTTCGAATACTTCTCTCTGGTCCTTATATTATCAGGGCGCAGGCCCCAAAGCAATCAATAATATTAATCACTTTCATTAAGGATGCGCCTTAATTAATCACTCTAGGGATGCAGGAGGGAACCGTATCAATTGCCTCGACCCGGTCTCGGTTCCTTAGGATAGGATTGACATCTATCTGCTTTAGCCCCCTCGTCGAACCCCTCAGAATGAATACCTAAGAAAAGAATAAGTTATTTATATCTATTATTTAATTTTATCCATATACCTTAGGGGTTTCCATCTACCCGAAACCATCGATCGCAGTACTCCCACTGCTCCAGTTCCCTCCACCTAGTCCAGGGGACTGTATGCCTGAAAGACAGGATGATTTCCATTCCATTGATGGCCCACCTCGAACTTGACGAGGATACTCTTATTACTTATTAGCAGATCCCGCCCAAGGGAGAAGCCTTTTTGACCCTGCAACCAGACGAGATTAGCCATGACCTGAAATCTCCGAACCGGACCTATTCTGAATGATACCTCTTTATGTTCTGGTTCTATTCGTTGGTCCGGGGTCCTCGTTCAAGGGTCCTAACACTCTATTCATTCAGAGGACAACGCGGAACTCATTCGTTGGTTCGGAAAAGGATTTCTTGGTTCTCGTTCGCTTCCGCTTCGGAAGCAAGCAGGTTTTTCTTAGGAGCTCTACCAGACGAGGACGACTCAAGCTAGTACTGTCATTGGCGCCTATACCTTCCAGTTAGAAAGATTCACACTGCTGCCAAAATAAAAGAAGAGGTTGTTGCGGGCAAGCAAGAATAAGAGATTCCCCGTGGTGGGCCTGCGCTGCGCTCTTACCCCACTTTCGCGCCCCTTTTGCGCCATGAGACCCGAACGCCGCCTCATCCGTCTTAAATGATCCCGGCATACTCCCCGAATGATGTTTGAGCTTGGGCATTGCATACTGCCCGGTCCTCTTTCCCGATGCCAGATATATCTCCTTCGAGCTAGACCCAACTTACTAATAATGGGAGATCGACCCCTTTAGTTAATACAAGACATCAGATTAACAACCCGAACTTATGACACGAATAAATCCAAACGGCTTACATCCTTTCTATTATTTAAGGGCGCATAAATGCATAAATAAAGAACCCTGCAAATAAAAAGAAAAACTAGGAGTGGCTAACGTTAGTGGGTCGAGCGTATGAGTGGGAAGAGGGCACCCTTTTCTTTATATTTATTAGATAAAAGAAAAACAGAAATCCTGGCATGATCGCAACCTCAAGACCAAGACATTTGCCAAGGGAGACCTAGTTCTGCTTTATGACAGCAAGTATCTGAAACATCCGGGCAGGTTGCAAATGCATTGGGTGGGACCCTTTAGAGTTGCGGACATTCGAGAGTCTGATGTTGTACACATGCTCAACTTAATGGCATTCTCAGTCCGGGATGGGTGAATGGCACTCACCTGAAACCCTATACCCTATCCCCTTGATTCACTCTTTCTGTGCCACTCATGTAGCGTTCTCTTTTACGAAATATTTCTCTGCTTCTCCGTTGATTGTATAAGATCCGCCTAAACCGGGGGAGCGGGAAAGCAATAAATTACCTTCTCGTCCGGTTTACCGCTCAAGGAAAGGGCTCGCATTCATCCATGTCAAATGCTCCGGTCTTGTCCAAGAACGGAAAGAGTGGAGTGAGCGCTGAAAGAACCCACATCTATCCTCCTCTGGCTGGCAGGCAGATAGGGAGAGAGTCCGAACCCACGGCAATGTCGATAGAGGAGCAGGTCACTGGTTCAAGCATCACATCATAGGGGAGAGTTGGAAAGAAGAACAAGTATCTACTTATGCTTCTAGAGCCAAGGCTGACCCGTATTTACCTAAGGCCTAGTTAATAAGAATTAGAATTACTTTACTTACCCTACTCATTTTGTTTTCTCTCAAGCCAGTATCCTCTCGCCCTGCGTTATCTTATCTCGAGCACCCTAGTATTACTATAGTCATTCCTCTTTTATTTGGGAGAATTGGGATAAATGAATGTAGGGAAGAGGATGGAGAGGAGCAACAATGTTTGATGGGGAGTGAGTGTTTTATGTTCAAGCCTGTCATTGAAGGTGACGTATATAATGAATATCCCGAATGCTCAAAGGTGTTGGATAAGTTGTTTTACTCTTGCTTCCCGCCCTCCCCCCATAGGTATAGGTGGGGCAGCATGTGAACTCCTTTCGACCCTATAGTACGCATACATAATGAGTAGTGGATGGGAACAGCGGAT
>Ga0228600_1000055_pt1 | contig 15072 bp, 12 predicted proteins | sample CRU5metagenome_FD_182730 | JGI IMG/M metagenome (GOLD analysis project Ga0228600, IMG submission 182730) | Spruce roots microbial communities from Bohemian Forest, Czech Republic - CRU5 | ecosystem: Host-associated > Plants > Roots > Unclassified | place: Czech Republic: South Bohemian Region... | reverse complement strand
CGCAGTAACGATAATCAGGAAGCAAGTCATAATCAAGTAAGAAAAGCAAGCAGCCGCCGGGTTCCTCCCTTCCTTTAGCCTCCTCGCAATCCAGCCGCCCGCAATAAAATATAGCAAGCAGCATTCCGCCCGCCAATTCTTCCTTTCCCCAGCCGTGATTCTCCCAGCAAGAAGCAATGGATAGATCAATTCGCAGGTAGGTTCCACTGTGTGCTTAATGTAAACAGTGGGCTTTTGAGGTGAACGTCCTTCGTTCTTGGTGTGCTGGATCGTGTAATCCCAGGTGGTGTTTTTATGTAGGTCAATAAGTGGTGGACTGTTTCTCCAAGTTGAAAGGTATAGGAGGGAGTTTACTCATCAGGTCTAGAGAGAAGCAGCAATTGGGCAGGGAGATAGACTAGATCTAAGCAGGCATCAAGAGATCAATCAGCAGTTATATAGTTGCTCCCCGACCATTTATCTCAGGGGTGCTCAATTTGACCCAGAGGATATTGAGACATTTTTTTATATGTAAACTATCCGTTATTGGGTCACCTATCTGCCCTAGGCCCTGCCCTCTAACCTATACCTATCCTATAGCTATATACCTCTATATACTCGCACATATAATGCAGAAGCTTATGATCCAATCTAGATATCCTTGCCATTACGATGTTAGGAGCGGGATGGGGGGAATACAGCCTGCCTGGATTGATTTAATTGATGCCCCTGGCCTTTTTCTTAGGTCCTTGGACATGAGCCTTAAGAGACACAAGCTTAGCCCAGTAAGTTCCGGCCCTACTAAGAAGGTCTGTATAAACTCCCATGCCCTAAGGCCTACTACCGTTCCGTCACTTTGAAATAGTACACTTCCGTTATTATTGAAAAAATTAGATTCCTTCCTAGCGTTATGTATCCTTCCTACTTCCTTCTCTGTGAACCAAGTAAAATAAGGGGGTTGTTGTTGGAGCCTGTCCTTAAAAGAAATAAAGGATAGTATAGTAGTGTACATGGAACTTATCTTAATGCATGGACTAAGATAGTTTTACAAGGACCACCTCATGTCTATGATTGGCTGCTATGACCTTCGTAGCTATGTTGGCCCGTACTAACTAAATGGGCCTAAGTAGGACTTCGTGCTTTATGCAGCCCGAAAGTGTAAGTTGAGGCTCGTTCAGAAGTTCTAGTAAATATAATTATGTAATGGAAGTCCCTCTGATTTCTGTGTATTCCAAGGATTTCCAACCCCAATAGGTTTGAAGCAAAGGTTCCAAAGGCTATATATAAAGAGTGATCAGGTGCAGTTAAAGGTTCCCCTGAGTAAAAGGGTGTAGGTAATAGGAAGAGTAGTAATGAAAATAAGATTTGGTAAACGAAGACGAGCCCCCTCCCTAGGTCGGCAAATCACTGGGGAGTGCGGCGTAGTACTGTCCATTGAGTTAAAGCCTGTAACATAAATCCTCCTTACTCGCTCATGGCTGCTGTTGATCGCCGCGAGTATCCCCCTGAATATATCTGTCTTACAGGCCCACCACTAGGGCAAAAGGTAAGATTCGGGAAACGAAGAAGAGCTCAGCCCTAGTTGTTTTTTCCACCACCCACCCAATAAATACTTAGGTACGAACCCTCTCCCGAGGAAGGAGGGTGAGGCATTGATTCATTGGATTATCTCAAATAATAAGCTGAATAGGGGAGTGCCAACTGACCCCCATCTCACGTCACATTCATTCCCACGTACCTATCATTCCCAGCTTTCAGGATCCAATCCCCCATATAAGCTTTCAGTTATTCCATACATTACGCTTTCTGGAACCTTTACTCCAGCCCCATCTGATTGATGTAGAATATTTTTTAGGAGGGATAACATTGTTGGAGGTGAGGCAGGACACCAGGCGGACTACTCCATTATTGCTATTGGGCCCGGACACTGATCGATTGATTCTACTGACGGCGCACATACTTTTAGGTTAGGAGTCTTTGTTTGATGATCAGTTCTGGTTTTTACCAAAAAGTAGTGGGCATTCTGGGTTTGAATCCATACAAAGGAAGCATTCCAAGTGGGCAGATTTAGACATTTGAGGTGAACCAAAAGAGAAAAGGTTCCTATATGCTTTTCGGTTTATTTAGCTGCTGACGATCATTCAGCATAAGTGCTGTATGCAAAGGTGATCTAGAGAGGAGCAAGGGTTACAACCGCGTGAAGTCCATATATGTAAAAACATACTTCATCACAAGTGTATGATAAAAGGTGGGCGCTAAAACCCCAGCTTACTGCTGCTTGCTCGATAGATTTATGTTAATTGGCTCGGATACTCCGCTTTAAAACCGGGATACTAAACTGAGCTACTCCAATTGCCATTGATTGATAAATACTGAATGTATTCAGATGGGTCCGTCTCTTCCAGGGCGCGGTTCCCTTTGCCAGCAGATTAGGAGGCAAGGTAACTTTCCTTCCGATGAGGGGGTTAGTTTCCCGAAGCAAAGACACAATCTGCCTGAGATGCCTTGTCTGTACTACGTAACCGTGTGTTGTTGTATTGTTAGGGCATCCTTGGTTCGATTCTTATTTTGTTCTATCCCGCCTGGGTTGTTGATTCTCCTCTTGCAGCAAGCATCCGTCCGTGTTTGGCGGACATCCCAAACTCCATACACCCATGGCATGGATGGCACTCATCTTGTTAAACAGTGAAATTGGCGAAAGCAAGTACACCCATGATTTCTTTATTGAGCTTACTGATCGCTGAGATATAGAACCGGTCTACTCCACCCACCTCTTGAGCCTTCTCACCACCAGGGAAGACACGATCCAGCACACCAAGATGCAGATACAACACGGCGGGCTATATACTTTTACAATTTGATGAGCATATGCAACTGACACTATATGATTCATTATACATAAGCCTAGAACTTAAAGCAAAGTCCACGTGCAACCACCGGTCCACGTACACCAAGGACACAAAGTCGAAACAGTCCGCGTAAGGCACAGTCAGTCCGCCCAGTAAGGCACCCTAAAAGTACGCCCGGTACGCCTATACCGCGCTAGAACTGAGCTACACCAGGGGATAGAGCCAATCTTGTCAATCTTAGTTTATCTAAGCCAGAAAGACATTTTCAGAGGGCCATTGCCCATAAACAGGAGTCATAGTATTGCTAGGGTTCACATTTCCAATATCATTCAGAAAGAAGGCCGTTGCCCGAAGGTCAAGATCATTCAGCCGGGGGCGTAGTCCGATAGACAGTGGTAGCCATAAGGAGGTGGTTTTCATTTTGAAAGGAAGGAGGTCGCCGACAGAGGGGGTAGCTGATGCTTATTTATAGTGTAATAAATAGTCCAATCTTTCGAGATAGGTTGTGGGTGCCCTTTCCTCATACCCGATAGAATAAAAAGAAGGACTTACAGAGGAAAAGATATGGCCCACTATGGATAATATTCTATATAGATAATCACACCTATAACCTCAAGGAGCCTCTTTCGAGTGCCACTTATGAATACCATCTTAAGCAACAAACGTTTTGGGCAGGCACATAACAGATATTAGAAAATACTATCAACATTTTTTCAACATTTTTTTTATAAATCTCGTCTTGAGTCGGTCGGGCGAAGGGAGGGAAATTATTATCATCGCAGGTACTCAAGTGACTTTTTTTATCACTTAAAAGCGGCTTGTCAGTAAGTTTATCTATAACAGGCAGGATGCCATCATTTGCTTTCGCCGCGCCGGGTGGGGAAGGAACCGGGGGGGGGGTAAAGATGGCACAATTAAAGAAGCCGGTTGAACACGGACGGCGGATGCTTTATGCTCGCTTTTATTATTACTTGAGAGTATTTTATATTATTCATTACTGACGCAATAATATCAGCGACCCAGATAAAAAAATTATAAGAAAAGCCAAAAATAGAACCACTGGCCAAGAGAGGATAAGGACCACATCACAGGATAGACCCCAGATAAAGAAGGAGTTAGTTCACCCATCAATCCAATGAACAGATTGATTATGTTACCATCGTTCCACCATAATACATCGAGCATATTGTTTACATATGAGCATTGTGATTGAGCCATGCCCCGATCCCCAATCTAGTTTATTTAGACCTCCAAGACCTTGGCACCGATCGAAACACTTTGAACGCGGCGTGGCATACACTCTTATATAAAATAAAATATCCAATTAATCCATTAAGTGATTAACTAGAGTTCGGGAAGTAAAGTACCCTCAGGCAGGTAAGGAAACCTTATTTTGTCCTTAGACATTATATTTATTCCCCTAAAAGGCTTTCAATACATTACTGCCTGTCTAAACGTTACTAATAATATTTATTCTTCCCCTCAATTTCCACGTTCATCCAAACCCGCGGGATAGGGATACCCAGAGGGATTATAAAACTGATTAAACCGATTTATCTCTAAAAGAAAGACTTCTTTATCATTTTATACCATGGATGGGATGTATCAACTTTAGTAGTTCCCTTGGGGCCTCACCAAAAGAAGGAAGGCTCCCCACATAACAGAGATCGGGGAAGATTTAGCCTTTTACAACAACTCGTTGAAATGCCATTTGAATACATTTTATAGCAACTTTACCCCAAAATAAGGTTCCCCTTGCCCTCCCTCACCCATATGATGGATGAGCGTTAAAACCCTCACCCATGAATGGATGAGCGACTTCGTCCCTTTGGTCGAGCAAGTAAGGCGCTTAAAGCTTATGCCGATATAGATCCCAGCCAGCGGTGTTTCGTGCCTTCTTATCCTCTATATGTTTGCCAGCGATCCTGGTCGTTCTGCTGCTTATGGAAATGCTACGGCAATTGAGGCTGGTAATCCCGTTTCAACTTATGCTTCTTATTTTCATGATCTGGGAAATGATCCTTGTCCTGCTTTTTCTAATTAAGCTGGGGATGCTGGGTAAACTGCTCATTGGAATAATGCTTTCAATTGGTGTTGATTAAATTGGTGCTGTCGGTTTCTACTGGTGTTGCTGGAAATGACCCTGGGAATCATGATGCTCCCGGTTCAACTGCTTGTGCTGCTGAAACAACTACTTTCGGTTCAACTGCTGGAAATGATGCTGAGAAGAATGCTCCTTTAACTGGTGCTGCTTCTGGGGCTGCTTAGGCTGGAACTAATTTTGCTAGTGCTGCTAGGAATTATGCCCGTTCAACCGCTTATGGATATTATCCTGAAAATGCTATTGGTTAAACTGATCTTTCAACTGCTTCTTATAATGCTTGTCCTGTTCCTCCTTTTGCTCTTGGAACTTATGCCTGGAATTAAGCTGGTTCAACTGGGGATCCTTGTGCTGTTGCCAGTCATTTTGAAATCTGTGAATCCTGGTGAAACTGTTGACGCCGGGAATGCTCCGCTAGGAACTGCTGCTGATGGTGGGAATGCTGGTTGTGCTTTTTACAGGAATGAGGCTTATTCTACTGCTGGTACTGCTGGTTCAAATGATGCTACGGGAACTGCTCTAGGAACTGCTGTAATGATCGTGCTTAACTCTTATGATGCTCCTGATAGAGATAGATATTCCTCCTTTACTAGAATCGTATAGGCGAAGAGTCTATCTTCTTTCTTTTTGTTGAGCACATATGTTGTTGTTCCTGCCATGAGGTGTGGTTTTTTATATAAAGCTGCCGCCATAAGTAGATAGAAAGCATAAATGAAGCCTGGAATTAGCGAATCTCTGCCGTCCTTTCTCCGTGGCAAGACTGGAGGAGGGGCCCCAAGAGCGAAGCGGCGTATCCTAGCCAGACCTTATCCTCGGTTCTCTTCCGGGGTGGCTGTTAGTCCATATATCTCTGGTGATGATGAGGTTCCTCCATTACTCCGATGAACCGCAAGACGTTGTAGTCCCATAAATAGTTATATTCCCTAGTATATATAATATATGAAACCCCGCTCTAACATATATGACTGCACTTGCCACACAATCCCCTTATGAGCTTCAAATGCGAAGAAGAGAGCGAAGCGGCGTAATGCACACTAGGATCACCCGCTATGTATGCTTTTATGACGACCCAAATAAGTTAGATTTCCACTTTACCAAGGTCTCCTAAGGCAGGCTTTCTAATTGGCCTTATTGCATGTGCTTATTGGAATTCTCCTGAGAATGATGGGAATCATGATGCTGGGAATGAAGCTGGTTCAACTAGTGCTGATGGGGATGCTGATCAAACTGCTCTTGGAACTGCCGGTTCTAATAAAGCTTAAAATGCTGATACGGCTGCTCCTTCTACTGCTTATTTAAATGCTTATGGAACTTATGCTGGAATTGAGGCTGGGAATCCCGTTTGAACTGGTGCATATATGGGGCTGCTTCGCCCGCTGCTTCCAATAATAAAGTTGGTTCAACTGGTTGTTCAACTGCTGATTCAAATAATTACCATTTCAATTAATGATGGAACTACGGTTCGGCTGGTTCAGCTGCTCCTGGTAATGCTGCTCCTTCTGCTTCTCAGCTGATTTAAAGAATTCCATTTAAACCTCTGGTTTTAGTGATCCTTGTTGTGCTGCTCGGGCTTGTGCTTTTTATGCTTGGCCTACCCTTTCTTGGTTCAGCTGCTGCAAATGCTGGTCGTTCTGATGCTTCGACTAGGCCTGTTCCTCCTTGTGTTGGTGGTTCAATTGGTGCTTATTGAAATGATTCCGATTCAACTGCTAGGAATTCTGTTCCTTCAACTGATTATGAAACTGCTCTTGAAAATGACCCCGGGAATAAAGCTTATTATACTGGTGTGGGGATGCTAGTAATGAAGCTGGTTTAACTGGTGCTTCTGATAAGGCTGTTGGAAATGATCTTGGTAAATGAATGATCCGGCTCATTTGACGCTGGGGACGCTGTTAGGAATAATGATTATGCTTCTTAAACTAATTAAGCTGGTTCAATTGATGTTGGTTCAACTGCCCTTGGGAATGAAACTTATTCAACTGTTTATAGGAATACCGGTTATGCTGTCAATTCTGATACTGGTTCGACTGATGCCGGGTATTCATATGGTGTGGTGTTGTTTTCCTAGGAATATTTTTGCTTTTGCTTTTCCTGCGCAGTCGAACTCACAAGAAGCAGGTTCTTCACCGGATTCAAGCCCGAGGCCGGACTTCACCCTTGACCGAGTTAACTTCAGGTGCGGTTGGACTATCCCCCGGTTGGACTTACTGCTGGATCCAGAGAACACTCTTGGGTAGGCGATCGATAGATGCCTACGGATGTCATTCATTCTCAGACAACACGTAAGAGTGCTTCTTGGAAACTTGTAGAGATAGATGCATATTACTCTATAGACGATGCATTGGGAGATTTTATTTGTTACTTGAGTGGATTTCTTTATTCTTCGTACTAGGGTACAAGTGATAAACACCTCTATAGACGATTCGATCTTCGACAGCAGGCTTCGCGAGCAATTCACCAGTGGATGCTTCGTGCAATCCGCTCTATATACGAGTCACTCAAGCAATTCGAACTCCAGTTTAGTGCAGTCAGGGTTGATCTCCTCCATGATCAGCTTTTACCCTGTTTGTTCGCTAATCGTTCCAACCCTTACAACATGGACTAACTTTGACCCTGGTTCGGTATGCTGGAAAGGCTCTCCCCATTTGTCCGGTAGTACGGTCTCCCGCTACCTCATTCTTGCTACATCAACCCTTTTCCGAAATAGTAAACTAGTGTTTCGTATAAATAGACGAATTCATAATTAGCCAGAGCGCATCATACGCTCGGTCGGAAATTAAAGAACACTGTCGAAGAAGTGAATTGGGCTGCTGATAACTCAGGGTATTCAGTGGCTACCGCTTAAAGGGATTTGGTGGTATTTGCTCATTTCGTCGCTAAGATTACAGCTTTAGCAGATTTGGGCTTATGCTACTTTGGCTTTTACTTTGGCTCATCTTTGCCAGTTTCAGTTGTTCCGCCGAGGCTAGGATGTTCAAAATATCGGAACAAGGTAGGCTTATAGAATGGACAGATCCAAATCCATAGCCCGTAGCACCAGCTAGCTACTACCACACGGTAGGTCAGGATCGGAGAAAGAAGCTAGTGGTCCAACTATAGTTCATTCGGGACAAGAAGCAAAGGAAGCAGAGCAAGCACCAAGAGCAGCAGATTCACCAGTTCCTGCTTATGATTATTAGATTCTACGATGCGGTCCAGCAGCCACTACAGCAGCAGCTAAGGTAGCAAAGGCAGAGCCAGTTGGTTAAGCAGTTTAAGCCGTTGATTAGAATCTTGATACAGCAAAAGCAAGGGTGGTTTCTGTAGGTTTCTGTAGCTAGAGAAACGTGCTTGCCATTATTATACGATGCTTTAGCCAGCAAGCCAAGCCATAAAGCTAGCCAAGCCATATCATAACAGCCATAAAGCCATAAAGCCACCGGCTAGAAAGCTACCAGCCAGCTAGACCATAAAGTAAAGCCAAGCCAGATTAGACTATTAATATAAAGCAGTCGGTAAAGCAGCCGTTGAAGCAGTCACATATATAGATTCATATCTAGATTCTGAGCTTCGTGATCGAGCTGAAGAACCTAAGTTTAGTGATCGATATAAAGAGTCGGATGCTCGTAGTTCAGCTTTTGCTTCTCGAGAGCGTGATCCAGATTCTTATGATTATTCAGAGCGAGCCAAAGAGCCAGACCCTAGACCCATAGCCAGTAACAGTAGATCCTCCAATAGCAGCACCAGGAGCAAAGCCAGTAGCAAAGCTAGTAGTTTACCTTGATCCAGTACCAGTACCAGTATATCCAGCAGTAGCAGCTTATCTAGTAGTTTACCCAGCACCGGGCTTAGCTAGTGACGTATATATAGATAAGATCCAAAACCTTTGTCTCTTTCCCTTTCATATGCTTTATGTCAAAATCGAATTCACAAAGGTTAGAAACACTTATAAAACAATACAAAGAAGACCTCAAATTACGATGAGCTAAAGACTACTGATGATCCTGGTGTTATCCAGCATACAATTCCTTTGCATCCTGAAGCTAAGCCCTTTAGACAGACAGAAGCAGAGGCATGTCCGAGGCACCTCCAATCAAGAGAGAACTTCAAAGATGACTGGGGAAATAATAGAGCCAATCAGATACTCATCTTGGGTTGCCTGGTTAAATCACTTTTCGTTAGTTTCCTGCATATCTAAAACTAGATTGAACAATTAGCTTCATTTAGCCGGATCAAACGTTCACGGTTTAATCAGATTGAAAGCAGTTCCCCTTTTTAGGCGTTTATTCCCTTTCCAGTAAATCAAAGTGGTAGGGAGGAGGGATAGCCAGTAGTTATCTAACTAAATAAGGCGTGTATGCGGTATCCAGACAAGGTTCGTTCCAGGCATTCATCAATTCAATCTCCTAAAAAACAAGCAAGGTTGCTATCTACTACCCAGGCAACTACTCAACTAGGCTAATGCGTCACCGTGGATGGGGGTAAGCACGAGTTTCTATTTAGTTATGCCACTGGGACGGGAAGGTCCGGGCCGGGGGATCAGCAATCAATTACGGTTCAGAGAAGCATTCATTATGTACGTTGCATGCTCCGGATAAGTACTTTATCACATGCTGCTCGTACTTGATCGATCGATAAGTCAGCTCCGCAGCTCCGAAAATAAGGGACTGGTCGCCTGGTCCGCAGGTACTATGTTATAAGTAGGAGAGGCATAATATATATATATATATATATATCTGTTATTTTAAGTAGGGTACTCTTGTCTACTTACTAAAGGGGCCAGGGGCTGGGTGGGTGGAGAGTGGAGGGGTTTAAAGTAAATGGAAATAGGGGAATCCCATTCTATATAATGTTAATAACTGTTATTGATAAAATAAAGGTGAGCAAATAAAGCTGGGCATGAGCGGAGATTCGTGCCTAGCTACTTACTACATATATAAGATTGCTATTCCTCTCTAGGAGAAGACATGGACTCAGTCAAATCGATCCGACTGGACTCGGTTCAATTTCATTCTACGTGATAGTGAGCATGTCATAGTTTCGATAGTGAGCTGGAAATTATTAGGAAGCACCTTTCCATTTATCAGGTTACGGGTAGGTTTCCATAATAGATTTCCAACCCATATCTATATTATTGGGCACTCAACCCCTATACCTTAAAAATGCAGAAACAGTGATACAAAGTAAAATATCAGATAGAAAGCTACAGAGGTTAATTTCGTAGCTATAGTTTCCCGGCACTCAACCATTGCAACCATTCAACCTTGCCCGGCGCAATCCAAAATCGCTTCGACACGCTCCTTATCGCGAGTACAGTGTTTGAACCATGTCATTTTGAATCTAGGTTTTGGAAAGTGAATTCGTCGACACGCCACACCTTCCTCTATTCAGGATTTCTTTTCTACGCTGAACCATGCAACTTCATCGCTTCGACACAGAAAAGTGATAATTTATATAGTGCTGCAGTCTTTGGTTTTGTCATTCCCGTTAGCCGTTTAGAGAACCGACTTACGAGCTTGTATGCTTGTTCTGATCTTGCTTGCTCTTTTCATTCTGTTTGCTCTTTCTCCATTCACGCGGAATAAAGGGGGAATTAGCTGATCGTAATTCCAACATATGCACTCCCGCTCGAGAAAGGAAGGATAGGGTTGACCGAAACTCCTTCTTCCATAGACAGACAAGAAAAGAAAACCCAGTCAGTAGTTGTTCGTATCAGCTGGAGAAGAGCTAAGACCCAGTAGTTTTTAGGTTAGTATAAGCAGCTCAAAAGAAGTAGGGGGGTATGGGTAACCAACCAACCGCAGCCCCGTGTGTGGGTCGAACCAACCGGCTATAGGCCCGAGCTACCCATGAAGCGTTGGAGTGTGTGTGGGTCCCATGAACGAGTCCCTGCCGAACCTGCTAAGCGCCTGCCCTGCCTTACAACCTTTCCTGCTTGATCAACAACCTGCCCTGCTTTCTATACATTGCCTAACTCGCGTTCTGATAAGCGCTCTTACCCGGATTGCGTTACGCGCTCAACTACCTTCTATGGACAACACCCTTTTAAAAATCCCTAATAAAGATAGAATTGCTCTGTACTATCCAAATGGTGGGTGGAAGTATACAACAGTAAGGGTACGGGGGGTATGTCTATCCTCAACCTTCCTTCAGGATATATGTTTCAACCTTGTTGTAACTGTAATTCGATCAAAACTATGGGTTCTAACCGGATGGGTACGGGTATGGACTCAACTCTAAGTATGTCTTCTGTCTCAACCTTGTCTGAACATGTTCTGCAAACATTAATTCTATTGAAGCTATGGGCTCAAACTGTATGGGGATGTCCTCGACCTTATTTTGTGTCTGTCTGCATTCAACCTCGTCCGATTTCCTCCCTAATCGGGACCGATCGAAGCTGACCCTCGCCCGATCCAGTGGTACCCTCCCCGTCTAGCTTCAATCCATAAGAATCCCTGCTGCCAGCCATGCCATCCAGCAATAGATAATGGAGAGCAAGGGTCCATCAACCCCAGTATTAGGGGGACTTTAGGGATAACAACAACCTCCTTATAATATATTAACTAAAAATCAAAAAATCAAATCAAAAAATCAAGTAGCCTTCGCATCGCCTCTCCCTTATGGTCGAGTCACTTAACGTACCTCAATTCTGACGAAGGTAAGGTATTTGAAGGAAGGAACTCAAACAAGTCATTCTCCAGGGAACATTCAAGGTAAACATTCTTGTTAAGGTAAGGAAAGGAAAAGTGATTAAGACAAATGCAAATGATAGAGGAAAAGTGTTGAAGACAAGCCATTGACCAAACAACAAAACAACCGAAGGTGAGCATTCTCCAAGGTAAAGGGTAAGATTCTCCAAGGTAAAGGGAAGGGAGCTCGGGTGCTATCTGCCTTAAGACGAATGACGAAAGCGAAAGCGAAAGCAAGCAATGTGGAAGCGAAAGCTACTTCGTTAAAAGCGAAAGCGAAAGCGAAGCCTTCAATGTGGAAGGAAAGTGACGTTGACATCAACTGACGAACGCAACCACAGCAACATATATAAGAATCTAGCTCGTAGTACCTCGAAAGAGGCACTCCTCGCTGATGAAAGGTTCGCTGCGCTCACTCAGAGAAACGGTTCCTCTCTTCCTTTAAGTCAGAGAGAAAGCTTCGTCGGGTTCGCTTCGCTCTCCCTCTCTCTTCTCCTGTTGATGCAGTGAAAAATGAGTAGTAGGGTTTTGCCCTTAGATTTAAGAATGTGGAGCAACCGAATCTTTAAGTTGTCCACAAAAACAAATTTGATTGGGCAGATCATAAAAAACCATTCATCATTTTCTCTCTTATCGATACAGCCTGAAATTTACGTTATTAAGGCTATAATAATCGACGACTCGTTTCAAGTTGTTTTAACGTGAATATCTGTACGGCTGACTCTACCTGTTGCTGAAGCGTTATAGACTGTATTGTCGCTCTTGCTCCCGGGGTATTCCTCTTCCTCCATTACCACCCACATATATGGAAGATTTCAGAAAGTGAGCTGTAGGAGGATTTGGTGGAAGGATGGGCAATACAAATTAACTCTATGTTTTACCGGGAACAGGACCTATTACAATAATATTTTTTTTATTGGGGCGACAGTTCCGAAGAGAAATATGACCTATCATCTTTTCCATCATCCCGGGATAAGATCCGGAGGGGTGCCTTCGGGTAAGGTAAGAACAGCTCCTTCCTACATTTCAAGTTCCCTTTTTACCATTAGCAAGAACTTGTTTGATTCGTGTATCATGGGGAATTTTCACGGCTGCTTCGAGCGGGAAGCACAGACCTAAATCCCACAGGTTTCTTAGCCGAATGACAATTGGCATGTACAATACGTCCAGTCGCTTCTCGAGGATTTTCATCACTTTGCTATGCAAACATGGTGGGGTATGCATTCGAAATAGATGTCCGAGTGATTTTATTATACACATCATGATCAAGGCGGAAATGAATTGAGTCACCCTTTCACCCAGAGGAGGAGGGAAAAGAGTTGGGAGGCGGTTCATCTCTCATTCTTTCAAAAGCAGATCCTCAATAATGAGGAGATATGCTGGCAATCCGTATGCACGCAAAGGCCTCATCTACTCAATTGCTGAGATAGATCACGCCGACGGACGGGGCATCTTATGCTGTATGTGGAGAGATGGCACTATACATTCCGTCGAAATGCATCGTGTTAGAAGGAGCTAATGTACGCCGGCCACCGATCGCCAACAAATCCCCTCCCCCATGTTGCCGTGTGGACATGTCGTAAACACCATATGGAATGGAAGGGATCTCGATGGAAATGTGGAAGGTAAGGGCTAAACTAAAGAATAGCCCGCCCACGAGAGATGTATCGATAAATGTATCGATAAAGTCAAGGTAATGTGCATTAAAGGTAAGGATAATGGGTCAGTCTATTGGGGTATGGATTAGATTCTCTTTTCGGGCTTACTCAATGGTAAAGGCTGGTCAGTTAAGTTTTTGGTTAGTGAAGGTCTTGGTTAGGGCCTAGGAAAAGGGCCTATCTTTCCTATCTGTTAAGGGGCCTATCTGTATGGGCCATACCATAGATTTATTATCTGTGGGCCATAAAGCAGATTATTAAGTAGCGGGGGCAGTAGAGGTAGCGAATCGAGTACTAGTTCCAGTTAATGACCAGATGTAGTTCCAGTTGTTGCGCCTGATCCTTAACCAATTGCAATTATTATATTCAGTCTTTGTGAAAGCATCCCTTCCAATTTGTCCAATTTGAGATCCGTAGCCGGTTTGATGAATTCTTACTTGACACGATTCTGAATTCGTTGGGTAGGCGCTGGGAGCAAAGAGAAAAGCCTATATAAGGGAAAAGCAAGGTAGCTACCTTAGTCCCTTTAGGTTACAGGCAGGGACTATAGATAGATCCACCCACTAGCAGGGACTATAGACCGGTCTAGATGGGCGCCGGATCCGGAACTGCTGGAGCCAAGATCAATTGTGCCAAACCTCACCGGTAGAAAGTGACCTTAATAGGGCTATATATTTGACAGAATTATTAACTACATAATATATAGAGCAACTACTGAATAATCGTTCAAGTACTTATTATTTACCTAGCTGCCGCACCCCGCCTTAAGTAAGGCCTAGCCCCTAAGACACTTTCTCCCCTATCGTTCCGAGCTACCGAGATATCATGTTGTTCAAATAATAGAATGCCCTGTAGTGTAAGGCCCAGGTCCGACTACGACCAGCAGAGTCACCCGGTTACGGATCGTCAGGAGCATAAACACGGACAGACCGATAAACGCCTTGATTGAGAACCAGAACAAGAGCTAATAAATAGGATGGAAGCGCGGCGGTCACGAGCCCAACACAAAGATACGCGGCAGGAACTGGAACAATACCAAGATACACGGCGAACACAATAAATAACTATGAGAAGGTGAGGTGCATAAGTAACCGGATCAATAATGTTAGGTGGGTCGGAAGCGATAACAAAAGTAAGGTGCGTTGGGACCAGCACAAACGCGAGATGTACAAGGTCAAGACACGGCCCCAATCAATCATTTGCCCCAACGTAGGAAATGGTCCCTATGCTCTTGCAGTTATCCCTTGTAATGCCTAGATCATGAGTACGTACCAGCCATGTGATAGGAGGAGCGGCCGGTAGATTCCCATTACTAATGCATGTATCGACGGTAACCCCACGCTAATGGGTACGAGACCCACAATTCAAAGTACGGCGAGATCTAGCCCATAATGAGTCCACTCCGATATACTGAAATAATCGTTCAGGACTGCGAGATCGAGGAAACTTCAAAAGACCACAGGTCGCTCCCCCCAGGTTAAGAAGCAGCTTAAGTCACAGGAAAAGCAAAGGTGGCTAGGCCAAAAGAAGCAAGGGTAGATCCAAATCTGGATCCCTTCTATATGACGGGGTGGGAGCTCCTCCAGTTGCTGATTCAGTTAACTCATAACCAATGAATGAGCCAGTTGCTCACCCAGCACTTGTAGCGGTTTGAAATCGAAATACAGATAGTACTTATAGTGCTTTTACCATCTTAGCTCCCACCTTTACTGCTACCTCTCGTTGATGTGTTGGCTTATACTTCGTGACCGAGGGTGGGTGCTTCTCATCGGTGCTTATGCCTCATCCCTAAATGGATGAATCAAAAGCGAAGGCCA
>Ga0228600_1000054_pt1 | contig 15077 bp, 4 predicted proteins | sample CRU5metagenome_FD_182730 | JGI IMG/M metagenome (GOLD analysis project Ga0228600, IMG submission 182730) | Spruce roots microbial communities from Bohemian Forest, Czech Republic - CRU5 | ecosystem: Host-associated > Plants > Roots > Unclassified | place: Czech Republic: South Bohemian Region... | reverse complement strand
CCCACTCAAGCTTTGGCCCGAGCCGTCCATGGCAATCATTAACCGTTGGGAGGTGTGGCTCGAAGGAAACCGGATCCGAATCAATTGCACTCTGATCCAGCATCGAAGCCTTTGGCGGACTGTTCTCACAACAAAATACTTCTGAGAAGACCAAGCGTATTGACCGTATCACATCGAAGAGACTACTGCGCTCCACCCGGCCCTTCCCCAACTTATGCCACCTCTGATTCTATATGATTGATAATAGCAAAGTGAGACCTCGCTGCAGTTTCCCAACGAATACGCATTCGACCCCCATTAGCCTACCCAGTCAAAACAGGATCTTTGGGATGTAGTTCCAGACGGTTACCATAACGATTTGCGCCCGGACGAACTTAGCCCAACTCTATTCTACCCTCAAAGACCTAAAGCTTCGCCGCTTTCCTTCCTCTCTTGCCGGCTCAAGTTCTGGCTTCACCACCTTATTCCGGCTTCACCTTCTGCCGGTCCAGCTCCGGCTTCATGCTGCTTTGGAAGCTAATTACCTGAAGATAGTTAGCTCATTTCCTTTAGATAGTCCGTCCGCACCCTCTCTTTGATTCTTAAATAAAGGCCTTTTTCTCTCATCTGAGTCGCTCGCTTCGCTTCGGAGGGAGGGAAAACACCTGGCTTAAACCCGACCTTTAGGGAGGCCTATATGAATGAGGCTAAATGCAGGAGCTTACTCTCTCTCTTTCTTTATGGTTTAGAGAGTGCGCGCATACTCTATCTTTTTAGACTGCTTTTGCGCATTTCCTATTGTGAGTAGTGATTCATTTCCTGCAATATAGTTTGCTCCTTACCTTGTTAGAGTTGGAGCTGCGAGCTCGGCCTAAGTCTGTAAGCTCTCCAGAACTAAGTTCGTTCCTCTCTCCCCCTAAGGGTCGCTTCTCGCTCTATCGACCTAAGAAGTTAGTGCTTTAGAGAGAGTTATGATAAAACTTATCATCTCAAGACCTATAAGTATAAGCATAGTTCTCCATTCTCCATTAGTTAGTCGCGTCGCTTCGTTTTATCTTCGCTCTCAAGAGCTTTCTGTCCGGCTTCGCCCCTTCCCTTGCTTACCACTGCTCAACTAGGGAAGCGTCCCCGGCATGGGTTACATACAGATCCAGTCTATTATATAAGATATAAGCTTTGTTGATCCCCTGCATCAGTTCCTGGTCACGCTACGACGAAAGAGTGATTGTGGGGTCAGTCCTTTAGCGCTGAAAAGCTGTACCGGCCCTTCTCCCTGGCTTTTAAGATTTTGAAGTCATCGTGGATGGCACGAGTTGAGGAGTAGAGTAGGGTAGACGTTGAAGGCTCTCTTTCGTATCGGAAGTAGTAGCCTTGCAACGCTTGGTTGTTTGGAGTGAGACGTTAGTACCTTCTTTAGCTGCTCCTCTCTTTTTCGGATGGATATTACATTCTGTGTTTCCCTCTTTAGCCGAGCATGGATCTATGAATCGTAAGCTAACCACCGAGTGCCTGGGCTAAGGCCTTTAAGCAAAAGGGTTAGCGCTCCAAGGTTGGGTTGCCCTGTTGTCCAATTGGTACACCTTTCCTTACCCACCTGCCCTCTCCCTTGTTTGGCCCGTCGAGTTACTACGACCAGCACACTACAAATGAAGCTAAAGCTTTGATCGCCAGAGATAAAGCAAAAACGATCCAAGACATCCGGGCAAGGGCGAAGTAACTATGGAAGGGGGATCATAAGAAGCTGAGCCATATCTTTTGGGCGCAACAACCAAAGGCAGGGGTTTTTACGAAGAGAAAGAAGATTCTGATGAAGAATAAGAAGTCAAAGGCTGGTTCCTAAGCTGCCCATAAATGGTTTTTGGTGGAGCATGCCTAGGGCAGAGGGGTCCAACCATTAAGAGAAGAGGGGCTACCAGCTGAGAGAAGTGGCTAGATTCGTTACAGAGGCCAAGCCCACTGCGGGACCCGATCCGACCCCAGAACCTAACCGCACCTCAGAGATAGAGGGAAGATCCATGTCACACTGGTAATCAGCCGCCACTAACTAGTTACCTTGAAAGCGGACGATTCTCTCTTCTTTGTCTAGTTCGTGAGAAGGATTTGCTGCTTTCTTAAATGCTTACGAAAAGCCTAAACCTTGCTTGAAGAAGTAGGAGTCGCCATCATGAATGGATTTCAGTTATAGCAATGACTCTTGCTATCAAGAAGAGGAAGAGAGGAGATCGAAATCGGAGGGAAGAAGAGAAGGGTTAGGTCAATCAGTTGACTTCCTTACTAAGCTTTCAACTAAGCTTTCAGGAAAGTAAGGACTATGCTTATAATCTACTAATCGGTAAGCATTCCTCCTGTTATCTATCTTTCTCGGGATTTTTTTCCTACATTACTTTTACCTTAGCACAAGCGCTAAGCGATAAGAATTCCTTCCTAGCCGTCCATTTCAATCGTGCAACTTGCATGAAACCCCGTCTTTTCAATTAAAAGCTCGATATTCTTACTATAATTATATTAATATGAAATATGAATTACTTAAGCTGATCCCCATCGCCATCTTCTTTTGCATCTGTTGAATCCGCTTTCCCAGTTGGTAGTCGGCGGGAGGTGGAGATTAGTTCGTTGCTTCAGGAGAACAAATAGGTGGGGCACCTAGGTTCTTCGGATGGATAGGGACTAAAGTGCCTTGAGTCAGCGCAGGTGACGTCTAGCTTCCAAGCATGGGATATCCAGGAGGGGATGACAGAGAATTTGATTTCAACATGGGTGGAGGCAGCCATATTCTAGAAAGATTTATGACCGATGGATCTGGTACTGGATAATTGATTCATTGTTTCGCCCCTCCCGGTCGGTGTCAAGCAGATGGAACTTCGGAAGATGGATTCCAATAGCTTGTGGTCTCCTTCTCAAGCTTCCACCCACGTTCTTCACTTCTTTCCATCGGCCCACAGGGAGAGGAATCAGGGGCTTACTACCCGCACATTGGACCTGGGAGCGGAATGAAGAGATTTGGATTAGAAGTGGGATGGCAAAGGATTGGACCTAGAGTATGAAGATGCAGGGGGAGATGGCCACAGATGCCCAGATACTGGTGAAGAGAAGACAAGTTGTAGAGTTCCGGTGAAGGAGGATGCGCAAGCAAGCTCGACCAACGGGAGAGGAATTATTATCGCTTAGCGCTTGTGCTAAGGAAGAGCTTTAGTAACGATATTTGGAAATAGATTGATAGTTGGCTGGTACCTCCCTCTCCTCTGGTGGTGCAATAGAAGATGGTGGAGCCTCGTTCAATGCTGCTTAGCCGCTACTGGCCAACTTGCTTCCATATCCAGTTCTGGTCCATTGTTTGCTCCCTACCAATGGGGAATAGGAGCTAGCATCTGATCACCTTGGTTCCGCTTGGCACTGAAATGATATTAGAACTTTCATACTATGCAATTAGCTACCATTGCCTCGGATTCGGTCCACTTCCTTATTATACGGAGTCACTTCCATCGCTAGCTTCCATTGACTTCGAACCTTCCCTGGCACCGGAGATAGAAGAAGATGGCTTCTCGGGCTTCCCTGTTCCATCGGTTATCTGTTGGGCTTGGGATGCTTCCATCGTGTATACTTGCAATAAAAGGACTCGAATCAGAGCTGTGGGCATAGCAGCTTCAACCGAATTGTCCTCCTCTTCTTCGACCAACCTATAATGATATTTTTCACCCCCTGCCTATGATTTATGAATCAAGAAGTCCTGCCTTCGGCTATTCCTTCTATCCCTTGCTACTGTTTAACAGGAGCGGAATATCCTTTGCCCTAACCTTTAGGATAGGGGGGCTCGGGGAAAGAACCTAAGCTCAAAAAACAAGCACTACCGCGAAAGGAACAAGGGCGAGATGGATAGGCTAGGATCGGGGAAGGTTGGAAGCTCAACCATCAACAAAAATGCTCGAGAGAAGGGCTGGGCTCTAGAATAGCGTTTAAGCCGTGCGTGTTGAACCAGCTCTTTTAAGGTAACATATGAGACCGATCAAGTGTAGGAATTAGTGCTGGAAATTGACCCTATCTTTCTTTTGGAAGGGAATTTCATTCATCTTATTTTCATTTGAAGTATAGCTATAAGAGAGCTATATAGCTGAGGTGAGCGAACAAGCAAGCCTCCTCTCATCCCACAGGAGGAAAGCCATATATATGCCTAAGAAAAAAAAGAATAATAGGGACCTTTCCTCCGATATGGGAGATGGGTGTTAGAATAGAAGCATCGGCCCCGGCAAGCCGAGATGTTGATTGCTAGGAAGGCTATTATGTTAGGGGAACCAAGAAAGAAATATCATAGTATCCCATCCGTTGTGACCCTGACACGGCCTTAGTTAGACCGATTGCCTGGGCGGTCAAAGTAAATAAAAGATAAGCTAGCTTTGGAACAGGTCTGGAAGATTCGCTGCTGAAAGAAAGCCTAATATCAAGATATGTCACTGGTCCTTACTTTTCAACATAGGCCCAAACTCACTATTATTTAAAGGGCAGAGACTCAGGAATTATTATCGCTTAGCGCTTGTGCTCAGGAACTGCTAGATAAGAAAAGTCCGCCTAAGCTGACGATATTGAGTCTTTTGAAGCCGACACAGATGAAGCAGATGAGGGGCTCTTTTTTTATAAGGTTGGTCCGGGAAAGAAATAAGAGAATTCTCAAGCCGATGCTGCTCTTTCCGAAAAAAGTAAATACGGCCGTGCTCGAAGAGTGATGAGTGCCTTGAAGGGCGTAATTCGAAACACGATCAGGTGAATAAGTTTCGTACTCAATCGTAAAAGCGTGAAATGCACCTGATCAGGCAATAGGTATGCCTATAACTGGAAGGTTAGCAGACATCGTATATCTGTTCAGAGGACCACTCGTTACGCTTCTGTCGCTGCGTTGGGAGACACTGACTCATCGTGTGAAGGACAAGACACCAACCAAAGAGACCGGCTGAGAGCCGACTCTAATGCCTGATTCTTATGCCCCTGTAGTTTTTCAGCTGCCCTTCTTTCCGATACTTGCCACTCCGAAGTTGATAATATAGCTTTCTGCTGAGTTGATGTGAAGTGATCAGACCTGGACGACTAAAGAAAGCCGGTTGAATAGAGCACTAACAAGGTATTATTATCGCTTAGCGCTTGTGCTAAGGAAGAGCAAACTGATTTTAGCTAATCTTGGATCAGTATTTCACACTCACCAAATCTGAAAGATAAAGGTCGTCCTCAACTAACAGTTAGCCAAGGACGGGAACCCAATCACGAGGGGGAAAAGCACCCCATTGAGGGAGGAGAAAGCCCTATCCTTTGACGCAATTAGTAAGGCAATATGAATTCGTGGACTAGGGAAGACCGGCTGCTTGATCTTCTCTTGCTCGTGGGAGCTCGAGAACTAGGAGGGGGGAAGACCTGGGACCAATCTCGAGGGAAGGGAGGAAGTCTTCTCACTTGGAATACAGCTCACTCACCATCATCTAAATTAAGTATACAGGTCCATAAAAAGAAGATAGAAGGCTATTTTATAAGGATGTGGGGAGTTTACACGGAAGCAAGCAAATAGCTGATAGTTGTCTGTGCCCAAGGTCAGATTATCGACATCGGTTTTGTAAAAATCGGGTAGAAAGAGGATGCATTGGCTGATAACAAGTAGATCATATCCATCGCGCTTTCCAGGTCCGTCCGGACTAGACCGTAGCAAGCTTCCAATTGGCCTGTCACCTATCATCCCCCTCCTGGTTAGAGTAGTTGGACAGACACTCGCTCTTCTCGTCCACTTTACCAGAAGAATAGATGTATTCCTCATGTCGACCAGGAGTCGGTTAACTAGTCATCGGTCTTTGGCACTAAAGAAAGTCGAGAAGCAAGAAGGTTGGGACGCAAGGCAATAGAATAGGTTAGGTTGTCGCTCAAGCAACTGTGGAAGCAGACTCCGTTAAAAAATCGTGTGCAGCAAAGTAGGAAGATTGACATCAGTGCTTCCAAAGTCGAATTAGCATATGGTGCATCAAAGAAATAGAAGTAAAATCCTTCTGTACCTTGAACCTTGCTCCCATCACCATGCCCAGTTTGTGCACAGTTTGGATGAAAAAAAGAAATGTGCAATGCGTGGAGTGAGATCACTACCATACCTTTTTCAATTGCTCTAGCTCCAATAGGCTTCGAGCGCGTACCAGTTGGTCGGCTAGACTATTACTGAGTCAAGCGGACACCTGCTAATCTGCGCTTCCATTCGCCATAACATAGACCTGAAGCCAAGCCCTTTTAGAGATAGGGGCGAGCCTCGTTAGCTTGAAAGCCTCCGTTTCTTGCTTTCGAGCCGCAGAAGACTGCTTCGATTCGTTTGGTTTCCCTTTCTCACTCTGAATGAAATCAGAAATTACGCTTGCTTTGCCTGCTTCCTTCCTCGCTAATGGAAAGCAAGACTCACACGTCTGCTTATGTTTCTGATGGGTCCCTCACTTGACCGGGGGATAGTTAGGCACATGGCTGTCGAAAGTCAGTTAATGCCTCAAAAAAGGAGTACACTATTCATTAGTATTTGAACACTCAAAGGATAGAATGCCGATAAACATATCCATACGACGAGAATTGGAAAGCAGCGCAATGAGTTATTACTTAGGCTGCTAAATATGCAAGCGCAGCCAAAGGTCATGTACAACAAGGTGTGCATATTACCAACAGTGCTCTCACGATCGGACTGGCAAGAAGAGATGCATCGGGAATTGATTGAAAGGCATTATCTGTCTGCCAACCCAACCACGATCACCTTTAGCGGGATGTATAGATGGCTAACCTTAATACCTGGGAACCAGCCCAGGGATACATAAAGGTGAGGGTAGTGTCTAAGTCGACTAAGCGCTTCGACTGATGGGAAGGCCTTCGTTACGGTCGTTACAGATAGGCCATTAGTTTAGATAGGCCATTTACAAAGAGGCCCCATAGCCTAATCTTATCCGCATCTGAATTGGGAAAGACGCAGTTCATGAGGCAAAAGCCCCAGTACCAACCGCCAACGCCAGCAAGCTAATAAGCAAGCCGCCGTCAGCTACGCCTTAACCAAGACCAGTAAGTTAGTACCGTACTAAGACCTTTTGGGTATTCTTTTTTAGGGGGGAAAAACGTAGCGAGTCTTTCCTTTACCGGGGAATAATATAAGATAAGAGAAGACTGACATGTCCTAACCAAGTCGCTCACTAACGAAGAAACTAACTAAGATGGGTAGGCCCAATAATTAAGATAGGAAGGAGAACAATGACCTTCCCACCCCCCCTTCCGCTGTTAGGGGAGCCATCCTTCCTTTCAGTGGGTCTAGACCAGACCAACCTTCCCTCTCGCAGAAGGAGACAGGCTCTGGCAGAAGTAGAACAGCTCTTATAGCAAAAGGTGCGTGCTCTTTTATCCAATTTATCCAACTCAAGAAAGGCAGGAAAACATAAGGCAAAGTTAGGCAAGGTTAGGCAAGAACAACTGAAGGATGGGAACTAATCGTACCGCACATTATCGCACATGAACTTCCCTCTCAATGACCTTCCTTCCCTCGACCTTCCGAAGAATGAAGATAGGCAGGCCGAAGATAAGGAAGTGCAATACCAAGGAATAGCCAGAGCGTGGTACCAAAAGAAGATGAAGATCCAAAAGTGGGTCATCCCGGATCGGATAGAGACCTCCATATATTATATTAAGCCTTCCTTCCTATCTAGAAAGCGGCCTGCCTATATTCATTCTTCGACTTGCCTATATCTTAGGGAGCTAAGGAACCAGTTACTAAGGTGGGTGGGATAAAGGTCACCTTTCGTCCCCATTTTGTTAAGAGAGTTCGAGTGCTTGTAAGTGCGGGACGTAAGCGGTAACTGATAGGCTATCTGTTAAACAGCCTCTACTACTCATAGGTGCTCTCATCGATCTGGTTCAGTGCCTTCCCTGGTTAGGTTACTGCCTGGATTTTATCTCTTTACAACTATCTTGCTTTAGCATACCGCATCTCGCCCCCATTACCCATTCTGTTCGCTTTACCATTACCCCATTCCCCGTTCCATCTCTTGGGCTAGTTGACCGCGCCATATTTCTGTACTTCATTTACCACTTAAAGGCCAGGTTCATTTGCACTCTCTATCATCTGGAGACGCCACCTTCTATTACTTCATTTCCCATATTATTGGGCCAGGTTCAGGAAGTGGTTATGCGCGTATATAATACATTGATATGATGCAGCAGGCAGGTGCGAAGCAAGTGGCTTAGGAAAATAAGAAAGCGTAGAGGCAGTAAGCATCTGGAGTGAGGCAAGAGAGAGCTTCGAGGGTGTAACGCGAAAGAAACTAATCATGCAGGACAGAGAGCTACTTTTCTATTTTGCTCGTATAAGCCAACCAACTAACACTGAACAACCAATATGGATACACCGCTAGCACCAACCTTCTCGGGCATATCACTTGCCTGCCTTTTTGTTACATAGATTTGCCTTCCCCTCCAGTTAAAGTCCCTACGCTCCTCACCAAGGATAAGGCCTGTTCTCTACCCTCTTACTATACCTCCACCTATACCCTCTAGCTCCATGGCCCTCCACTTCGACCCTCTAGTCTCTAGAACCTCGCCCCTCTCCCTAGGGTCTTCGCAACTTAGGAAGCCAAACCAAGTCTGATAGGTCACAATTTGGAATGTGAAAACCCACTAAACTGGAGGAAGTAACTGAGTGGCTAATGGTGTTACCTCGCTCTAAAGGTGTATCCCCTTCGTAACTGCTCAATACCCGTCTCGGCATCATAGCAGTATAGAGCTAAGAGAGTAAGTCAAGTAGGGTAGGGGGGGGGCTGTATGATTGATCTTCAAGCACGCAATCCAATCAAGCGTTTGGCGAGAATAACGGTATGGTGCGTCTTGTTTGACTGTGCAGAAAGAATGAATACGGGGGCGGTGGTTCTCAAAGGGTTGACACGACACGGACAAGGATACAGCGGTGATAGGGCTCGCTTCTAGGGCTCGGGTACACATACAAGGAAGGATACGGCGGGTTATAAGCTCTGAACACGGACGTAAAGGATAGGATACGACCTTGGGCTCGGGCGTAGCAGGACCACAACTCACCCCCCATGCTGCTGAAAGGTAGTGGCCCAAGAGATGGGAAATGAAGTAACAAAAGGTGGCATATGCCCTGGGATGATAGAGAATGTGAACATGGCAAGAGATGGTAAATTGAAGAGGGGAAACATGGCGTATGGGATGATAGAGATAGAATGCGTGAACCTGGTCCATCGAGATGGGAAATTCAGGAGTGGGAAAGTGGCCGCCCGATCCGTTTGAAGATAGTCCCGGAAGGACTACTGGACAGCTACTACCAACAAGCAGTATTTCATCCTTTGGAAACATTTGAACCCATGGGGGGAATATAGAGTTCAAGCCTCTCAACCTATTTATAGTCCGAACTCTATTAACTCATCTGGACTTGCCTTTTAAAAAGATTCCACCTACAGCCTTTGGTGGCGACTATACTTTTTTTTCCTATGTACGCATCAGACCTATGGGGAATTCCCTTTTGAAATGCCTTGCTACTCCGTGGGACCAGACTTACACCACTTTTGTACCTCTAGAAACTCACCTATCAGTAATCATACCTACCCTTGCCTTATGATATTGAACCCTTCACGCATAAGGAAGAAGTTATTTAGCCGATGTAAACAAGTAGTTGTTTGTAAGGTGGGTGGGTGCCATTTAACCCGAACTCCGATAATGGCGCATGATTTGGCTTAAATGAGCGAACCAGAGCTTAAGCATAAAGAATAAGAATAATAAAAGAATAAGAATAAGTGGTGTTGCCAATGTGAACGAGTTAGTGGTGCTTGTTAGGTCAATGCGTTATTAGCTTTTGTGTATGTATTCACATATATAAGGCGTTGGAAATATTATTTATATAATAATACCTACACCCTACAGCCCCTATCACCCTCGGTAATAACTATAACCTACCCCTTGAGAACATCCTGACACTCAGTCATACTGACTTGACAATACCTTTGAAAAACCTATGCATCAGACTTTGCTCGGGTTGGATTTTACTTTAGAACCTCAGACCTAGGAACGAACCTTTACAGCCCCTTTGCCAACCAGAGTGGATTGAATAAGCCAAGTCGTTTTAGGAAGGTGGAGGCCATTACTTTTTTACTTGCACGATATACAGGATAATAGAATTAATATGGGAAATGAAAATGAACACAAGCCGGAAATACTTCAGTACTACGCTTCACCCCCGATTAGCCAACCTAAGCGGTGAGCTCGTATTCGTTTCCCGAATCACAATACTTTTAATATATCACCTTCCCCGCTGCGGGAAAGCTACTTCGTTCCTTTTTGATTTTCATTTAATAAGTATGAAAATAGACTTTCTCTTAAATGGTGCTAAAAAGCATCGGGGGTGGCGCACTAACTTACTGGTACTTCCCATTGGCCGTAGCCCAGAGGGGGCGTAACGCTGCTTCCCTCACATGCTTGGTACCGACCCGGAGCAGCACGCCTTTTAGTGGTATTCTTACTTAACCCCGCTGAGCTTCGAGCAATAATCCTTACCTCACTTACCCAGAACGGGCAGTAAAGACTTGCCCTTATCTCTACCTTCGCTGTAGGTAGTTCCGCTGACAAAATAATAAAAAAGTATGTAGTACCGCTTTATATAACTCCAAAGGGAGAGGAAATCATTATAACTACTTACTACTGAAAGTATTTTTACTTAAGTCCGCTGACTCAAGACCTTAACTAACTACCTCGTCTATGGGGAGTCTTTTGCCGTCTCGCCTTTTGACTCTCGTTTGAAAGCTCAGGCTGCCCTATATACTTTCTATGGGAGAGGAAATAGAATAAGTCTCGTTCTTGCCTAGTCGGTCTGGGTCTATTCTACAGAAAGGCTGTTGACTAATCAAAGTATTGTTTCTACCTTCGCTGTGGGTAGGCCAGTTCCTGCTCCTACAGAAAAGAATAAAAGTGCCTACAGAAAAGAGGAGAAGCGAAGCACATGAGTTTCCTAAAAATAGCGCCTATACTGTAAACTGGAAAGGCATGAGTGATATAGTGATACCATTTGATTGACAACGGTATTGCTGATGAGTTGGACGATCCCTAACCCCCGCGAACTCTTAGTGCTTGAGGCACACGGGCGGGGTAAATGCGCCATATTCTTTTTCACTAATGAATGCGCTGCCTGCCCATACCTCCCATATTATATCAATCAATCTTGTTATTTTATACTGAAATGGGTTGGTTTAGGCCTGCCTGAAACTGATTCAAGGGGAGGGATGTCACACCTTCCTTTCAGTTGCTTCCAAGAGGATATGATGGAAGGGAGGTGAGGTAGGTAAGGTATTAGTTAGAATGATTATGGATTGTGACCCACCCACATAAATAAGTGCTGCTTTGATTCCTCATGCATGATAGACTGCTTGACCAATGGAGGAATAAATAGATTTCAGACTTTCCCGTTGTTTGCTGACGCTAAAGGAAAAACCTTATATGAGTGCTTTTATAATTCTAATTAGTGGAAAAACCCGAGATGAGTGTCACCTCCTCCCCCAACGCGGACAAACCTTGATTGCCCCCACCAACTTCAAGCTCTAAATGCGGGACGGGCAAATGAACAAGCCGGCAGCTTTCCCTATTGATGACCCCGCTGACTAAAGCTTCTCTACCTATGCATTGTGCATTTGATTCAACGAACAAACCGGGTGGCTCTTTCTTGGGTTATCCCTACCAGCAGCGACAGTCTACCTCTTCCTTCTATCTATCTAACGAGACTTCACACATATATCCATATATCTATCGAGGAGTCGCACATCCATCCATACGGCGAGCCAGTGAGTGAGGGATATCGACAGACACTTCTTCCCGAGTCTCACTCAGTGTTCAGTTCGGGATTGATTCAGGGCTCGTACATCCCAAGGATAGAGGAGTGCATTGATGAATGAATAGGGAGGGGTCTATCTGAATTAAGAATCCGTGTGGTTACATAGGTTGATTTACAATTTGAGGGGCATAGTGCAACATGATGGTGCACAAGATCTAGCTCTTCACTCTAGAAAGAATGAGCGGATGCGGAAGCGGATGCTGAACGGAAGTGAATAAGGAGGGAATTTAGTACACGCTAGAAGTTGTTGAGCTTATTGTGTGTGTGGGATCATAACGTATATAATGCAATCATTGCGAAGTGCAGTGGGTGGGTTAACGGACTGGAGATATCTTGATTGATTCGATTGCCAACAGATAACCTTTTTCGGGGTGAGACTACGGACGGCATCAAAACAGACCCGAGAGAGGAGAAGGAAAAGGCCTCCTTCACCGCATACCTGTCGTGTCAACTTCACCACAGACCCGTGTCACCTTCAACAAAGACCCGAGAGAAGGAAGTGATAAGGAAAGCCCACATAAAGAAACACTGGCCAAGAGGAGATGGCCCCCCAGTTACCAACAGATGAGATTAAGCCAAGTTGTCACCTGATTAGCATATCTCGAGCCATGTTATCCAACAGATTAGATTGATTGATCAACGGCCTACCTGGATCGGCGCAGACACAAAGTTTCGTTACCCAGACGACGTTGAAAACCTTCTATATCATTCACGGGTTTTGCTTAAGAAAATCTCATCTTTTAGGGGATGCATTATTCCGATCGGGGGAATTGAAGTTGATTTTATTCTTACTGAACCATGCCTTTTCTGTAAGTTTACCTATTAGAAGCGGGATGCCGCTGGAGAGATTTAGTTATTGATCGATGGAATACCTGGTTCGGGGCAGGCACTAACTTTTGTTGATGTCGCTAGTTGATGCCAGGAGGCGATCCAACAAATGCCGGTACTACATGCCAAGTTTAAATGACAGGTTTAAATGCACTCGATCCAAGAGGCGATCCAATAAATGCAAAGAGGAAATGCTGGTAGTCTTAGTCGATGCCAGGTGTTAATGCCAAGAATTTATACACTCAATGCCGGTACTACATGCTGGTACTACATGTGCTGCTCGATCAGTCGATCCAAGAGGCGATAGAAGTTGCTTAGCTTATTGTTGGATCATTACGTATATAACAAAATAACATAATTGTGTTACTGCCTCATCCATGGGGCTACTCAATGGGGCACAAATACACATAGAGATACACGTAGAGGTTAGGTTACCCAATGATATGGGGTTACCAATGAGGTTACACGTAGAGCTACACGTAGAGTATTCATTGAGCTACAACGTAGAGCTACACATACCGCATAGACACACAGATTGCCAGGAGGGAGGTAGCCATGTTGATTCAAGTGATTTAGAGTTTGATTTAGTGCTACCAAGTTCGGCGCAGACACAAACTACCTCTCTAAAGATATACATATCTCTATACAAGAATCTATATATCTCTATAACAATCTCTATACCGATCTCTCTCTATACAGATATACATCTCTAGGGGTTCTCGCTTCGCGTTAAATAAAGCAAGACCTTAGGGCCGCTAAGGCTAAGGCTACCGGACTAATTGCTAGGCATACGTGCATTTACAATTTCTGATCACATACGCATTTCGTTGGAACTGATTATTTGAACTTATTCTAATTCCCCATTTTTGTCTAATAACAACTCGTTTTGATCAGGTCGGAGGCAGCATAATCCCATGCTCTTATGTTGTACTCCATATGCCATGCCCTTGGCAATTACCCGGAGAGTGCTATTTTTTATGCGACGTTCATACGTTTCTAAGAGATATCGGTCTCTACTGGGAACTAACCAATGTATCTACTGTTGTATCAATTTGAAATGTTCTAAACAGGAAACATTAACACATATTTGCTGAGCATATCTTTAGAAAAAGAAAAGTAAGTACTGGGAATTTAGTCACATAATCATGAGACTAGCTAGGAATCAATCACACATAAAGGTGGCACACTCTTGAACTCTATGGAACTTACTAAGGCTAAAGGCTAGTGTCCGTAAGGCTAGTTTCCATGGAGCTGACTCTAAGGGCCATAGCTTAAGGAGATGCAATCTGAAGATGAAAATGAAATGGATTCCTTGTGAGTGAGTTGCACAGACAGATAGAGAGAGACCCGAGAAAGCCGTCAGATAGAGAGAGATCTGATAAAGCTTGATTTATTGATTGACTTGCCTCGACAAAGCTTGATTGATTCACCCGCTTCCAGAACACTTGCTATGCGGGCGGGCAGGGGTACCACTATTATGATTGTACCGTCGAGCCCAGCGTTGCCCAGAATACTATTTAGGAATTAAGACTGCACAGTAATTCTCTGTCCAAAGGGTGACCCACCCAAGCGTGTAAGATATTCTAAGTAAGGAAGGAGTCATGATAAGAGGGCAGTTTCCACGTACGATCGATCCAACTATGGGTAGCCAGCCGTCCAACTGGCATTCATAAAGTAGGCTGAGAAAACAAAGGTAATACACAAATGCTCTAAGTCCCTATTCTAAGCCCGTCTAATCTAAATATGTAGTCTGGCTGTAATCAATCCAAGAAGTCAGTTCCGACGATAAAGAACATATATTGAAACAGATATTGAATAGGTGCTGAGGGTAATGAGGCATAAATATATATATGGGAAAGAGATCCCTATCCTTAAGGAAGAAATATGTATATGAAAGATATCTATGTTACTGCCTATGTTACTACCGCCGGAAGATAGCATCGATTGGTAGGGTGGAGATCTCTTTTTTGAAAATACAGATTTTCCTTGCCCTCGGAAGGGCAAGACCTAACGGACCTTAAAATAAATATATTCATGGTCATTAATCAATTAATGAAAGGACATCGTTATTGCATACATAATACGAATCATAATATGAATGGATGCTTTACAGGGAGATCCACCCGGCGGGCAACCTTTCTCGAAAGCCGAGTTTCATTATAGGTAGGAAAGGGTATATATGTATTATCAATAGAGGGACGGCATGGCAAGCAAGCATAGGTAAGCATGGCCTGCCAAAGAGGCATGAGAGGGAGGGTCAATACTTCGTGACAGTAAGGCGGGGCCCCTGCCCTCCATAAAGACCTGCCCTCCATAAAGAAAGGTCCTGCAACCCTCCATCTCCTTCTCAACCTATTGAAGGCCCCTGATGAGTATTTCATCAACCCTCCATCTCCTT
>Ga0228600_1000053_pt1 | contig 15225 bp, 8 predicted proteins | sample CRU5metagenome_FD_182730 | JGI IMG/M metagenome (GOLD analysis project Ga0228600, IMG submission 182730) | Spruce roots microbial communities from Bohemian Forest, Czech Republic - CRU5 | ecosystem: Host-associated > Plants > Roots > Unclassified | place: Czech Republic: South Bohemian Region... | reverse complement strand
GGGTGTTAACGCTCACTCATCATATGGGTGAGGAAAGCTCAAAGCTCAAGACCAGCTGGACATGGCAGTATGATCCTGTACACACCATCTCAAATTGGTGCGTCCGCTGTCACTCCAAGCCGTACCTCCACGACCCAAATACCATGATGCAGATGAAGGCGAACAAGGATACCTGGGAGGAAGTCCGGGAAATTTAAGAGTTCGATATAGTCACACCCAAAGAGGAGCCCTCTCAGAAGTCAATAGAGGCGGCGGCAGTGTCAGCCAACACCGCGGAAGCTCCCATTATTTTAGTCAACAGTCCCGGGAAAGAAGCGAGGCCCGACCAAGCGAGCGCCGCTGAAGAAGCCTTTCAGGAGCCTCCAGAGCAGCAAGCAGATTAAACGAAAGAAGGAATAAGATGAGAAGGAATAAGATGGGGGAGGCGAGTCTGAGCAAGAGAGGATAAGCTCTGAGGCAAAAAGAGGAAGGTTGGAGACTCCCACAGAGCCTGGAGCACATGACGAGCTGATGACGGAACCTGAGGTTCCAGAGTCAAAAATAAAAGCAGTAATTCAGGAAGTGACTCCGATAAAGACCTCGGAGCCGGCTATGACCCATGCCCTCAGGCAGAATCTCCACGAGGTCACTGGTTTTTCTTGGAAGTTGGATGACAGGTAATCTGAAGCTCACGCGGCAGCTGGGGAAACAAGGCCCTAGCCAGGACAGATATGAAGCGGTCCAAGTTAAACCTAATGGTGTACCAGCCTGATGCGGCGCCCGGTAAGGTTACTTCAGTCCAGTTTGATCTAAGGCAGGTTAGTCCTGTGGACTTGGGCGAGTGGCACCGGCAAACCGGAGAGTTGGTATCGAAAAGACTATTGAAGTCAACCGCAAATGTTAAGAAGCTCCACACGATCTCATAGAGAAGCTGAATCGGCAAATCGAAAACGACAAAGTTCTCAGGAAGGCTTGGATGACGAAATGCTCTGAGTTGGAGCATAAGTTGGCCGAGTCATTCGGGGACAAAAATGCAATTCCATGCCCTGCTTAAAAGCAAAGATCAAGAGATACTGTCACTTAGAGCCAAACTGAATCTGGCACCTACTGAGCACGCTGACTCGGCTGACTTGATAGCCGCCGCAGAGGAAAAGGAAAAGCTGGTGGCCGAAAAGTTGAAGCTGCAACAATTGAATACACAGTTGACTGCCCAGGTGGATTAACTTACCGGCGAGGTGTCCCGGACTAGCCATGAAGATGAAATGAAGAAGCTGCAGGCAGAGATCGAGGATTTTCGGCACATTTAAGACCCCGACCCCTTAGTGAGTGTTTCGTTCCAAAGAAATGAAACGGAGAAGAAGTCCTGGCCGATGTGATCGGGGAGGATGAGAACGTGGATACAGTAATAGAAAAGGCCCTATCTTTCAAAGCACAGATAGTGAAGCTGACAGGCAAAGTTCAAGCATTGAACGTGGAGAAGCAAACAGAACAGGAAAGAGCGGCGAACATACAGTCACTCCTCAGTTCTAAGGAACAGTCCGTATCCGTGAGGCGATGCGACTTGATCCGTGAGAAGATTTATTGCCCTAAAGAGTAACACTTGAGAGAGAGCCCTTTATGAACACCCTAAAGGTACGAAGTCGCTCCCCTGACAACGGAGGGGGAGGTACGAAGTCGCTCCCCTGACAACGGAGGGGGAGGTACGAAGTCGCTCATCCATCCGATGGGTGAGGTACGTTAAGTGACTCGACCAACGGGAGAGGAAGCGTTAAGCGGGCTCGACTGTAAGGAGAGGAAGCTAACTCGATAACATCTCCTAAAATCCCATGCGTATGCTCGTATATAATGGATCAGGACTCCACGATCGATCATGCAGTCGTGATCAGACTCAGACTTACCTCATCGATGAAGCTAAGAGATGTTGAATAATCGATAGATTCGCTCTTATATATGTAATTATTGTAATTATGCATTATGAAGTCAATCTTTCGACCAACAAATAAAATAAGTGGCTGCTAAAGCGTAATTACATATATAAATAATGAGTGGAAGAACTGCATTTGAAGCATTCGAAGAGAAAGACTCATTCATGCGCATTACCAATCTTTCTATCGGCGACCAAGGCGAAATAAGGTTTTCTCTCTGAACCGCCTCGAACAAGACAGGCGCATTAACGACCCCTCTCTCTAAACCGCCTCGAACAAGACAGGCGCATTAACGACCCCTCTCTCTAAACCGCCAAGACCAGTTAACGATAAAACCGTAGCCATAGTAGCTGGGTCAACCGTCACTAATAGAAACGCTTTTATCGCATAGCTAGGGCGAGGTAAGGTTCTTTCATAAGAACTTGAAGGTAGAACAGAGGTTTTTGCTCCATTGGCGGATACAGGAGCATATTCGTTTACAGCAGCTATCTCCAGTATTCGGGGGGAATCTTACTAATCTATTCCAAGCATTTCCAAGAGCAGTTATTAGAATTGGAGTATCTGTTGGAGCACCATTGATAGTAGTTGAAATATATGAATCGATCGGTCTAGCTATCGGCAAATAATGTTTTTACTAAGATGTTACTAGCGCGAGATGGGTGGAAAAGACTCTGATTATCCCAGGTTATAGCTGATTCTCCCAAGCATAGTTTCCTCATGGTCAGGCCGGGAGATCCTGGCAAAAATCTCACTATCGAATGCGCTTCGTCATCACACGCTTTATTCCAATCGTTATCCTATCTCTTCTCTATTGGCTGGCATAACTACTTTCTTCAAAAGGCAGAACACCTCCCTCGCTTTGCTCGGGAACAGCAGAAAATGGGATAACTTGAATGGATGGTACGTACGAATCATTCACTGGACCAACCTAACTATCTACTGGAACAAATCAATCTATCGGAAAGCATCTCTAATTGAATTCCTAACTATTGGGTGAGATAGCGTCATCAAACGGATAACTGGGAGCATCATACCTACGAGCTTAGTAATTATTATCATCGTCATCCCTACGGCACTCTATTGCTTCGTTATCAGTAGGCATTTCGTTACCGAGTTCCAGGGGATAAATCCTTTCCATTCCCATCTATTCCAATTGGTCGAGTTTCAGAACGTTACACTTAATCTTCAGAGAGCAAATCCATTCAATTCAATTCGATAGTTCAGAAGCAGCCATTATTCATTACTCACTCACATCTAAGTTTTGGTAGGCTCATATTCTCGACCAGTGTTAGATCCGGTGAAAGAACCAATCATTTCGCAAGATACTGAGATCAAATACTGAGATGAGACCAAACGCAAGCGCACAACTAAAGCTCCGGTACCCGACCCTATAGTCTTCTATTGGTGGGCGAGAATAGGCATATTCCAGAGGTGGGGACCATTACTATACTTTCCTTTTAGCTGGCAATATCGAAGTTCTTAGCGATCATTCATTCAGCAGGTACTTGGGTCATATCGTTGCCAATCGTTACTAGTGCACTGGGTCAGAGGCAACCCTCCTCAAATCGCCCTATTTCTCGGTCGAGACCCACCAATCCTAGCCTTCTCGTAGACAGAGAAATTACTGGAATCCTGGAACACTGGTCCAATTCAAAGTATTTCCAAACAAAAAAAGAGATTTCCTCCCTGTGGTCGGAAAGGATCCCTCTCACTCCTAGCAGAGTGTAACGAAACTATAGATGGATAGGTGGGACGGAGATACGAGTAATTCATTCGGCATAGCGGGGAATCTTAGCATTTTGAAACCACTCTATACCATCAATCTGACTATCGGAGTGGTGCATAGGATCTAGAGGAGTCAGGTTTAGGCCATTGCAACGATTAGAGTAGGTTATTCCCGCGCAAGGGTAGGGTTCCTCCTCTAGGAGCATCATACTTTTTTTGCCAGCATTCTCCTCTTCCCTGATAACCGTAGCCTTCTCATTCGGGGTGGACCATCAATTGAAGAACCAAGATGTGGACGAACAGAATCGGGATAACCAGAAACGGAAACAGCATAATCGGAGCTTCTTACTGAATCAGAGCAATGGGAGGAAGCAGGTTAAGAATCAGCCTTTTGGGAACGGGTTGGAACATATGAATCGATCTCGCTTGGTCCAGCAGGCAAACCAAACCAATTAGATGAGTGCGGTGGTAAATCTAAACATTCGAATAAGCATTCTGAAACCATTCTAAAACCGATCTAACCAATATATAGTTGCTATAGGTAAGGGTGGGGCGGTATCATATTATCGAAATGAATATTTTTACCAAACCATAGGAGCAAATTTCCCACTGGAGCAATTCCATCACTATCTAATCCATTCATTCACCGTAAGCACTAAAAAGGCAAAGGCATCCTCCCTCGCTTTGCTCGGGAACAGCAGAAAACGGATCAACCATTATTCGAGATGCACCAGAAGACTCATTATCAACCATCTCAGTGAGCTACGGATCTATATATTCTATCTAATTTCTGATGGCCAGTAAGAGCAAAAAAACGGTAAGAAAAAGGAAGTGAATCAGCAGGAGAATCATAACGAGTTGCAGGAGCCTTTGGAACCTCTGAATAACTTACTGGACCAGCTTATCTCGGTCAATCGTTAGAAACGTCTTTATCTCCATCGATCGGAGCTTTATAACCTAGCTTTTTCCCATCCCCAGCTCCAAAACCAATAACTAGAAATCTCTTATCTTTTAATTGCGGACCAGCATATCCTTACCAGCAACCGGAAATAGTCTTGTTCGTAACGAAAGCTTTCTTCAAGTATTCCGGGAGGGAAGGCGTATCTGTAAACCGTATCTAAGAGCAGGTGTAGCTAACATATCAATTGGTTCAGTAAGGCGTAGCTTTCTCGAATCCATTCCATCATCCATTCCATCCCTAGGAGCTGTGGAGAGGAAATCCATTCAATCACGAATGCATGCAACGGGAGGATGGGAACATGTAATCACTAAACCGGGGCATAGAAATAACATAATATAAGAGTGGTGGGTTTCAAGCCTAGGGGTGTAGGTGGGCATATCCATGTCTAGGTACCGAACACAGTAGGTAGAGCTGTAGATCACGAGGAGGGGTTTGACAGTTGAGAGAGGACGGGCACTCTTATCCTTTGATAGCTCACCTGGGAGATTATAGCTCACTTGGGTAATCTCGTGACGGAGAACAGAATAACCACCCCCCGTTTCGTCCTCAGTTGCATCTTTGGTAGCAGCATATTTCCTCCATCACTATTGCTATTCTATTTTTCCACCAATCTTTACACCAATCCTAATATTTTCAAACATTACTTGGCATCATCCATCACTCCGTTCGGCCCATTCAAGCCATTACTCCCATCAGCCATTACTCCCATCAGCCATTACTCCCGGAGAAGACAGCTCTATTGCCAGTGGGAGATCTTGCCAAACCTTCGACTCAGTATCTCTATCAATCATTGGGAAAACATCTCTATCCGCGGGCACTAACTAATCTCTATTGGCAGGCATAACATACTCCATGTGAGCTAGGGGGGATAATAAAAGAACTAGTACTCGAGTGTGAGGGCATAATCACTATGGTTCCCAGGAGCTTACCTTTCTTTGCCAGTATCATTCCCAGGAGCTTTATCAGTTGACGGTTTCAAAAGGTTAGATTTAGAAGTTCCCATAGTTGGCAAGTGGAGAGAAATCACGAGTATCCGCTTTTTACTCCATCATTGGTACGGACGGAGCTCCCTCTAATGCTATACTCGTACACCCACCATACTCTAATTTCCACCATCCGATGGCCAGTAATCGTTTCAAAGTGCCGTGCCGGTGGAATCAATCTATAACCATTCTAAACCATACTAATCGATAGCGTATGGAAAGGGCTTGGCTCCGTTAGTGCAGTAGGTAGAGCCATTTATTGCCCTTGAGCCTTAGAGAAAGCTTTATCATCCCTATCATTCCTAGTCTTTTCCTTCCCATAACTATCCCCCTATTCCTACCACTCTTCACCCACCACTATGAGAATAAGAGTAATCGGATCCCCTTCTCTAAGCTAAGAAATCAGAAATCGCCTACATAGTAGATGCAGCAATTCGGTTTACTAATGCTTCCGTGGAACCCTTTGATTGGATTTCTTTTCAATTACTCTGCCAACGTCCTATACTGATAATGATCCCTTTTTTGGCAACTAAAGTCTTCTTAAACTTTCTCTTTTTCTTTACTTTCGAGGAGCAATGGAGCTAGTGTGGGGTCTCTTTATCTCGTCTCTGCCCACACGATCAGCATCCAAGGCTTGAAGCAGCCGAGGAGACCAGCAGAATGCGCATCGGCAGATTCTGCAGCAACTTGAAACCCTCCGAAAGGAGAAGGCAGATGCCAAAGGTGAATACCCACCTAACCCCCCCTTGAAAATGTATTGATACGCACGCTTGTTTGCAAAAAAGGCTATCAATGAAATTTCCTATCAGGAGAATCAACCATAATGATATGGCCAAATAAAGGTATGTTAGAAGCAATCACTCTATATTTAGGCAAACAAGTTCTGGTGAATCACTACAATGGGAAATTGAACATAGTGAGAATTCGGAGGGATAGTTCTATCTCTATCCGAATAAACCTACGCGGTATCACTCACTTTGTGAAAAACCAGATATAGAGTATAAAGGACAGATATCCCTTGTCTATTATTCTCCCCCTCATTCTCTGGCCAGAAATAGAAATAGATTTAGATAGCCCCCACACAGGGATCAACCTCATCCTCGTTCAGTGGTTCAACCGCAGGTCTCTGGAAGGTACTCCGGAATGTGGTAGATGCAACAGACTCCTCAATTCAAAGTCGGCACTCGATTAATGTTAGACCTTTGGAACCGGATTAAGACAGAATGGGAGACAGGCCTCACAAATACTAGAAAAACGTGCATTATCATTTCTGATATACAAACATACATGAGCCCCTCAGAACAAGCCATAACGGACGTTTTATTAGTCTCGATGCGTGGACTTCTGAGACAAAAACTATCCAATCCAATGAAGCTCTTTTTTGCTATTATCTAATGAAGCTAGGACAATGAAGATATCCGAAGCTAGGAAGAAGAGCAACCTACCTACTCAACCACTCAGGCTCCTCTCCCTCTCCTGGCGCCCGTCTAGGGTAAGGTTCTCACATATCTTACCCGTCTAGGGCAATAAATTGAATAGCCTTCTCGATCGAGTAAGATCCTTCTCCGCCTCTCCAACCTTCGCTCTATTATAGGCCGATAGGTCTTCGGGCCTGTCATAAAGAACAACGTGACACTATTAAGAGATAGTAAATACCAACAAATACCTTATACGCTAGCTCGTCGTCGCGAACGGGAATGGGAACTAGCAAGTCCGGGGGTTGGGGTAAGGAGTCTGGGGAACCAGAATCAGATATACAGAGAAAGGAGGAAGGATATGATCCTGGCAAATCAAGATAGAAGGGGAATAGTATAGTAGGGGTGGAGAAGCAATGGGTGAGGGTTATACCACTCTCCACGGGGATTACAGGCTGAATCCCACCAAAGGAGCTGGCGAGTGGAGCCTCGCAGAACAGAAGGAGCAGCTGAAAAAGCTCACTTCGTAAACAATTGAATAAGCTCGCTACGTGGACTCCGCTCGCAGGGTAATTCATTGCAAAATGAAATTTTGCCAGACGGGAAAACTCAAAATGAACTTTTGCATCTAGGGAAACGAAAGAAAGCAAGACTGAAACGCAACTCCTGCTCGTGAGATGAGTGATGGCTCGTTCCTCAGGCTGGCTACCCTTCCTGCGATTCTGATATCAGATGCATATTACGTACTGAACCCCCCTCCCTCTCTCGGCATGCTTAGCACTCTCCCACCAAGTGCCGGATCTCCTTCCCTTTGACCCTTTCCTCCCTCGGCTCCAAGGCCGTCTGACAGCTGGATTTAGGTATAATGGGTGGGATTGTCCGGGAAGAGCAGCAGAAAGGCTGTGAAGAAAATAGATCCCCATCCCTCTCCCGCAGCGAACGTTGGAGAGTGCCCTGCTAAGGAGAGTCCCTGGGGCAACTGATCTAGATAGCTGGTTTCGAATTGGAGGGAAGCGGACCAAGGGATATCAGGTAGGCTGAGTTGCGCTTATAATTATTATCGACGGATGGACTAGTTACTCGATTCGCTATACCGGCCAGCAACTCTATTCATTCATCCGGTTATGCAGAAAAAAGTGCACCGTCCTTTGGTCGGGATGGCAGGAGAGCTAAGGCAAAGTAGTTCTGTGCTTTCACGCGGATAGGCACATCGAACCACCAGTATTGGAATCCTCCTCAGCCGGTGAGGGAATAATTTATTCTTATGGATGGGTGGAGGACCCAACGATCGATAGCAGGCATTAGCCGATGCTGGTGAGCCGATCAATAGCAGTTATTAGTTCAGGGCTTTAGCAGTCCTCATTCTCCCCAGCTGTTCGGGGATGGGCCAACTGATGTATTCAATTATGCGAGGCTCTCTCCTTGCTCATCGAGGCAAGCTACTCTTTTAGTGGCAGGGGATGAAGCTGCTATATTCCCCTCTAATGGGGAGGTAGTCCCAACACTATGAGAGGGAGTTGCAAAACTCTCGAGACAAATTCATGTGGGCATGTAAGCCACGAGCTATCTCTATCGGCTAACTCAATCCGATGCCACTGCTAGGAATGGGAAGTTGGATCGGTCAGTTCATTCGGAATGGGATTATGACCGCAGCGGATACAACTACTCCTATATCTGGGGTGGGCGGTGCATAGAGATGATAGGGGAAGCTGGGCAGTCCCGTTATTCTATAGGGAATGAGCGGGGACGGGTAACCGTGAGAGATAAGTGTTGCAGTTTCTTCTCCCTCACCAGACGAGGCAAGACTACTATATTTTATTTTCCCTCAGTCTTCTTGGGTTTTTTCATCTTCTTTTTTCCCATCCGCTGCTCCTCGTTGCGTTACCAGATCCGGCATGTCAGCTACTATCGACCTGACGCCGGGATGGGATGAGTTAGAGATCGGTTCCTCTGCAGCTGGGATCAGTACGGTTCAGTCTGATTTCCGCGCTCTAGTCCCTTCGTCCATCCGGTGCATAAGGATGAAAGGGAGGGTCCGGTGAGTTGTCCCACTCCATCCGGGGTTACGTGTCTTCCCTCCGCCCAGAAATAGACAATCCTTCTTCCTCTGTCTTTAGTAAACAGAGTCAAATTCCTTCCGTCTTCTTAGTAAAAGGCGGTCCTGCTAACCGACTGCGATACGATTCGGTGTACTTAGACCTAGCCAGGTTAAAGGCTCCTAGCCGGGTTAAAGGCCTATTAATTCATACACACAACCTCAAGCCGGGTGAAAGGCCAGTCACTAGACTTTTCTTTTTTATTTCAATAGGCGAGACGGCAATATAATAGAAGATGTACCCGAATTCCTCGATCTATAGTAATTAATAGGTCTAGGTTCTTTCCTACAGTCTGTAGAATATGAAAACTGAGCCTTATAGGCGATTCCATTGTTCCTCAAGATCCCTTCGTGCTATTAATGGTTTTCTCCACCTTTGCTATTCCATTAATTCGTTACTCAAGAATCGTGCTATTTCATCTGTCCTCCACCTTCGCTATTCCATTCTGTCCTCAAGATCATTTCGTGCTATTCCTTTCCTTTGACCTCCACCTTCGCTATTTCATACAGACTTGAATTATTTCAAATTATTAATTATTGAAAATTATTTCATTCACCAAAAGCCGGGTGACAAAAAAGATGTACCCGCATTCCTCAGTGCCACTCTAAACTGATTGCCCAGGGCGTCTAAAAAGGATCCATCATGCTAAGGCGGAATTAAGGCTGATTAACCTGGTTTGTTACATCTGGTAGGGAAGATATTGTGTCCCTCAGAGCCATCATGCTAAAGCCATCCTGGTCCATGAGTTGGTGAAGGCGATTCCTGGATCGGGTGAGCTCTCTGAATAAAGCCACTCAATGATTGCCCAGGGCTTATTTATACTAGACGTTTACAGCCAGGAGTCAACTTCCCCACTATTAAGGAAAATAGTTGAGAAGGGTTGGGATACCGGGCTAGGCACTACTGCCATGCCTACCCTAGCATATTACTTACGAGCATGCCATCCTCCGGGGGCTTCAAAGGGCTCATGAACCCATCCATCCCCATAGCCAGCCATTCAAATTCCCATGAAACTAACCCATCCGTAGCTGCTTCTAAGGTAAGGTCTCTAGCATTCCCGTGACTAACTAACTACGCTACGTGCCAGGTCTAGGGCTCCAGTGTGAGTTCTAGCAGGTAAAGAGTCAAAGGGTTTGTTCATAGCACATGCCCCTGCGACTTTCATATTCCTGACTTCTAGGGTAGTTCCTCCATGTCTTAGGGTAAAGGCATGAGTAATATAGGGGTAAGGAAAGAATTAATGCTCTCTATCTATTTGGTGCTTATAATCACTAAGTTGGGCAGCAAGCAGTGCCTCCATTGTCCTAGGTTGAAGGGAAGGGTAAGGGAGAAACCATAAACCCTAGCAATCTAATCTGGCACTTCTAAGGTAAGGGAATATAAGTGTTCCTAAAAAGTGAATAATATAGCTGTTCCTACAAATCCTAATGCTTGGGTGACTATCCTGACTGGCTCTGTCTGGGCATCCGTCCACTCACTCAATATCCGCCGGCCGTCCTAGCAGTAATAAGGCTGTCCCATAAGAGGCTCCTTCCTATAAGATGTCCCAACAACAAGAATGCGATATCCCCAAGGCATCCCCGCCCCGCAGTGAAAGGATCTAAGCCCATCAGGTAACCAGGCGACCCTCTCCTATGTGGGTGACTAATCCCCATTCAAGCCAGCTCCGTCCCGCAAAGTAATCCCTCATCGGGGGAGCAAACAAAGTAAGCCTACTAAGAGTATTCGGCCAGCTCCCCATGCATCGCACCCGTCCATAAGAAGCACTACGTGTTTCAGTGTGTGAAGCACTTGTCCTTGCGCTCGGGGGTAATGAAAGAAGGTCAATCCGGTTTATTATATATGTAATAAAGCAAATGTAAAATCCCATCAATAAAGCAAGAAAGAAATAGGTGATATGTTAACCCGATCGGCCTGTTCAGTCATGCCAGGTTGGGGGGGCGTCGTTTCTGTTGAATCCGAAAAAGCTTCTGAGAAGCGGGGCTATCAAACGCGTCGTTGGCATGGTTCGAGGGATAATTTCCACCGAGGTCGGTAACTAGCATTTCTCTTTAGACAAGTATCTTAATTATAGCTTTTCAGGTTCTTCCTTTTCCATCCATCCAATCTACCCAGCTGCCCCGCCCCGGCATGTAATGTAATCCATAAAAGGATCATGGTCAAGCTCTTACAAGTCCTCGGCTACTGAACAATCCGTCTCGTCCAGCTGCCACCATGTAATCCAGGAATTGGGGTAGCAAAGGCAGGCAACTCTGAGTCTTCGGCGAAAAGAAAATCCATAAGAAGAAGGGGTAACTAAAAGTTCGTGTATTCAGAAAGGCAATTCTTATCCTGGGTGGTTTGGTTCGTGCAAAGAAGGTAAATTAAGGTTTCATATTATATATGTAATAACGCACAAAAATTCCATCTAACGATCCAACGATTCCAGGATCCAATCTGTGGCTTCCTAAGGTCTTAAAGCAGTGTCCCTCCAAAGCCCTAATGTTCTAGGGCCAGTGAATATCTAGTGATTGCAGGTCAAAGGTGTATTTCCAAGGTAAGTAATTTTGAGACTGTTCCCTCCCTACAGCTTTTCTTGGTTGAAGGAAAGGGTGGTAAAGTCACTCACTAATCGTAGGTTCCGGCAGTAAAGGTGTAATAGCTGTACCTAACGCAAAAGTGCTTCATATAGGCAAGTGTTCTAAGCATATCCTGGCTGGCTGGCTCTGTCTGGGATCTCCCTCCTAGCAAGTAAGAAGCTTGTTCCCATCCATCCTCGGCTTCTAAGGTATTCCGACTGACTAACAACACTAGTGCATTCCAGGTCTAGGGCTCTTTCGTGCAGGTAAGTGAACCAAGGGAGTGTTTAATGGCATACCTGGCTGCTTTAGTATTCCTGGTTTCTAGAGTGGTAACTTGGTGCTCTTAGGCTTATGGTCTTTAGAGAGTAAGGTCAAAGGTCCCTCCCTTCAACTCTCAGGCATATGCAGTTCGTGACGATTCTAGTTCTCTAAGGTAGGGGCTAATGACAACCCACCCCAAGACAAACCAATGCCCATTCCCATCGCTCCTAAGGTCTGACAGCTGTCCCTCCAAAGACCTCATGTTCTAGGGCCTCTAAAGAAGACCTCATGATCTAGTGCCTCTAAAGATCTAGTTCTAGGAGGTGTCTGGTGTCCATCCAAGGTAAGGTCTTCTAAGACTGTCTCCTACTGATCTTCCTGGTATCATGAATGGGTTGGTAAGTCGCTCCTCCATCGTCCTAGGTTGAAGGCAGTAGAAAGTGAAAGGTCTAGTTCAGTACATCAAATAACTACCCCTTTGACAAGGCACTGACTGACCCTTCTTACTTATCGAAGAGGGTGCTAATCCACCCACGCACCAATCTATCCATCCACAGTACCTCCCTTTGCTAGGAGTGAATCTGCCTGCCTGCTTCTCTTGGATTTGCTGTTGGATCTACCCATCGAGATGGTAATTTAACGAGTGAGAGGATGGCGTCTCCAGATGATAGAGTGCGAACGAACGTGACCTATAAAGTTCTCCTTCCTATGTGAAACTGGTATATCGAGATGGTAAATTAAATAAGAAAATGGGGAGGTACATTTAGTTACTCTACCAGCAGCAAAGCCATAGGGCAGTTTATTATCTTAATGCTTATACCCGTATGAAGGAAGGGCAGGGCAAAAGAAAAGAGTAAAAGGTATGACCCTGCGCCTTCGGACTGTTTGTTCACTCTTTTCTGATTCCGGCCGGGCATAGCTGGAAACCAGAAGCACGTCATTTCTCTTATTGAAGTAAATCGCTCACTCCAATCCCTCAATCCAGAGCTCTTTGAGGGTATTTCTCAAACTTGACTCTAGTTTATTCCTAGAAGGCAATCAACAGTTTGGAATCCGTTGTCTACACTGGAGAGCACTGGACGGGAAGGAGATTGTTGAGGGACTGCTTAACAGAGAAAGGGCAGGTCTTCCGAGCCAAAGGAGCGGCCTTACGGCACCTTGTGTTTTTTAGGGTAGTGGAAGAGGCACGGAGTGGTTTATTGATGACTAGATGAGGGCTTGGAGTGCTATGTAGTGAGCAGATTGGCTATGCTATGAGAGCAATGGGTTGCACCGAGTGGGATTAGAGCTTCGTAGGAGTTTCCTTCACCCTGGTGGTATCATGGTCTGGCTTGGGGTGGAATCCACTAGTTGATTCATACAATTGGGTGATGAATTACTCCTTAGCACCCCATTTGATTAACATTATCCGTGTGGTTGCTGCTATTAAGAATCTATTTAGCTGCTACCGGCTATAAAAAAACAACTCATAGCCGCCTGCCTTAGAGTAAGGAACAACCCTGCATTACATAATCGAGTTCAAGCAAGCCCAAAATTAGAGTTCGAGACCCCGGATGACAAATAGATCATTTGAGACCTGAACACGCTCGCTACACAACGAAGTAACCGCTTCGCACCTCACTTTATTGATCTTTAGATTCTACCGGACACCCCGAAATATGTCTTACCTACCCTGTCAACAACTATTTTCGGATTCCTTCCGGGCTCCTCATTAACCACCGGCTATTGCAGGACCCATTCACCAGACCCCATTCATCAGCAGCGATCGGAGGATATAAGTAAGGAAGGACATTACTTTTGGCTGGCTTGTCATTCATCAGCAGCGATCGAAGGATGTCAGTAGCGCTTTGGGTTCGGTCACTCACAGCTTATCTTATCACTTCACTCTTAGCTTCGGTCACAGCTCTCAACAACTAGCTTGGGTCACTGAAACTACTTGCTTTAGCGCTCAATGGGTTGAGCTTCGCACAGGTTTGTTTCGCGAGCAGTTGGTCCACGTGCGCTACTGATTGATTGGTAGACCAGGTTCGATGGGACAACATCGGGTAACAGAACAGGTTTTCTTGGACGACAGAATGGTAGACGAGGTTCAGCTTTGCAACCAAGTGTTTGGTTCACTCGACCCGAGTAGGACAACTTCGTGTCACCCATGTTCAGTAGGCAACTGGGGTCAAGCCACTTCACTTAGCGTACGGCAGGCTCGCCCAAAGGGAAAGGTACGAAGTATTGAGGTATGTTAATAGTTTAAGTCACTCCGATACAAGATGTATTATTACATATATAATGAAAAATAGCATAATGACATATATAATGAATGAACGCATAATTACATATATTGATCACGCTTCTGCGAAAGTATCTACTCGTTATAGAATCTTAGGTGTCAAAGTGCGGATCTCATTCATATAGTAACAAAAAGAAGGGACGTGCCATATCCGAAACGTACGAGATATCGTAAATATCGGAAAGGCATATATCGTAGGGGTTGCGAAACGGGCGGTACACAACTTTGTTTTGGAAGATATGGCACCAGAAGTTGTGGAGCCGGTCGTATCTCATATCGAGCCATTGGAGCAGCGCGTCGTGCTACAAGCGGACAATTTCGAAGAAATGGTCAAATACGGGTAAGAGTCTTCGCGGATCCCCCTATTACCGGTAAACCTACAGAAGTGAGAATGGGAAAAGGAAAAGGGAATCCTACGGGTTGGATTGCTCGTGCGTCCACGGGACAAATCCCATTTGAAATGGATGGTGTGAGTTTGTCAGATGCTCGACAAGCTGCTACATTGGCGGCGCATAAACCATGTTCGTCAACCAAGTTTGTTCAGTGGTCGCAATAGTGGGGAAAAACCAGGACAGACCTTTCTTAGGCGAAGTGTTTGGAGCGACACTAAGGGAGAGGGATATACTCCTTTCTGAATCGCCAAAATTGTACGACGAACGGGCTTCTCGCTCCAGGCGTACGACCCAGAGACGTTCAGGTTTTCAATCTTGTTCCCCGGTTCGAATCCAGGCGTCTCTCTCTACGAGGGAGTGAGTTTTGGACTCCTCCTAGTCAGGGAGGATCAGGTCGCTAGAGCAATCGTTACCCTACTTGCTTGCACGGGCCCGCTAGAGAGAGTGCTTCCGTAAGTGGAGTGCCTTCCTCTCACCCAGCCAGAAAAGAGAATGATAAATTATTGAAGTGACTTATTGGGTGGGGGGGGTTGTGTGTGGGAAGGAACAGAGTCATTAGATGCGTTCCACGATTCACCAAATGGTTGGGTTTTGGACCTCTTGTGTCTTTCTCCCCCCCCCCCCCTTTCTTTTTAGTAAGTAT
>Ga0228600_1000051_pt1 | contig 15310 bp, 3 predicted proteins | sample CRU5metagenome_FD_182730 | JGI IMG/M metagenome (GOLD analysis project Ga0228600, IMG submission 182730) | Spruce roots microbial communities from Bohemian Forest, Czech Republic - CRU5 | ecosystem: Host-associated > Plants > Roots > Unclassified | place: Czech Republic: South Bohemian Region... | reverse complement strand
TGAGTGGGATCACCCAGCCATGCTTCATAATTGGAGAAACGAGCGCCGTGAAAGTACATCCCACTTAGCCAAATAAAGATGATGGCTAGTTGACCAAAATGAGCGCTAAATACTTTGCGAGAAATATCTTCCAAATAATCAGTATGACTATAAAAATCGTGAGCATCAGCATGTAAATTCCAGATCCAAGTGGTAGTATCAGGGCCTTTAGCTAGCGTCTTTGAGAAATGCCCAGGTTTGGCCCATTTTTAAAAAGAGGTTTTTACAGGATCCCTCTCTACTACGATCTTGACTTCTGGTTCCGGTGAACGAATGATCATTGAGTTCTCCCCTTTCCGAACGGAACATTAATAAGAAGAAACCTGCCAATAGGAATTAGTGAACTTCCGAGAGAGATATCTCAACTCGTTTCTCCCCTTATTTTCTAGTTTATTACTGGAGCGACTATGATATGGGAGTCGATCTGAGGCAGGTGTTTCATTTTATTATGACATATCTGTAACTAGAGAGAGAGAACAAAGACAAAACATAACTCCATAGTCGTCAATTCATTGACTTTTCATTTACTTTTCCGATACGATCTAACTGGAACTTTTCCAATACGAGTTGACAAGGAAAAAGCGTGTTCTTCTTTGTTCTTCCGGTCATGAATTATATATGTAATTACGCTTTCTTTCTTAGCTGCCTCACCCTCTCCCGTTGGTCGAGCTACTACGTTCCTCTATTTCCTCTATCATTTAAGAAAGAGTAAGGGGAGAATGGTAATAAAGAGTAAGGGGGGGCCCGGGGACAAGCGCAGGGTTGCCCTAAAGGTAACCCGAGCGAGCTTCCCTTTTCCTCTCCCGTTGGTCGAGCTTGCTTTCGCATCCTATACAACTCCGAACACACATTATATTGGTACTACATAAAGTTTACAGCTTTATATATATATATATATATATACTTAAAATCTAAATAGGGCTTTCTGTATACCCACATAACTTTCTCCCCTCCGCCCATAAAGCCATCATTCAAAGCTCTTTGAGGGGAATAAATATGAGTAATAACTGCCTGCTTCCATTCCGTCTTGTCAAACGAATTCACAACGGAAAAGGAAGAGTCTTATTTCAAGTAAGCGGCGACCCAATCCATCTAACTAATAAGAAATAAACCCTTATCTGTTCAGACAATTGGATTCTCACTGAAGAAACAACTCTTCCCTAGCTGGCTTAAGTGGCAGGGGTGCTGGGGCTGCTGGCTCACTCTTCCTCTGTGGCGCTGGTTGTTCCCTATTCTCCCTCTCTGGTGGCGCTGGTTCTTCCTTCTTCCTCTTCCCTGGTTCTCGCTTCTTCCCTGGTCTCTCCTTCCCTTTCGGTGGCTTCCTCTTCTGTGGGGCTTTCCACCCTATAAGCTTTATTACCTGCCTAAGCGGGGATCTCGATAAGCACCCAACTGCCCGCCCTGCCCAACGAAACAAAGCGAAGTGGCTTTGATCGCTAAGCATCCTATGAACTGCCCTGCCTCAGCCTGACTCTAAGTTACCTCCCTCGCCCTTATCCACGCCTATGAACTGCTCTGACTTTAGATCCCGTCGGGGTAGTTACAGCAGCGTTACCCAATCCGCATGGAAGGATTCAATTTACAAATTCATATTCTTCATCAAGAGTTTGCGGTGCTGCGATAGATAATGAATTGCCTTATTGGGTGTGCCTGCTTTAGCTAAGGAAATCGCCTTTCTCTATGTGGTGAAGGAAAAAAGAAATTGCCTGTCTTCGCTCGTGCCTGCCAGCGATATGGAGCTAACGAATTGCCTTTAGTAGGTGCTTTTTTATTTGAGGAAAGGGTGGGCAGGGGGGATTTTCGAAACAGAGAAGTCACTACTATAAGTTACCTAACGCGGTGCATCCAGGGATTGCGCTCTTTCCCACCCAATAGCCCGCCAACATTGAGGTGAAAGTCCAGTGAAGAGATCAACCCAACCCTTCTTTCTTTCTATCTAATTACATACCTAACCTATTGATTTAACCCATGCCTGCCCCCAGATACAGACAGATAGGCAAGCCTTTATTTGATTTGTTTGTTCTAGGGAAGAAACCAAGCCAGCCCCGAGACCCCGCAGAAGTAGATAGCCTTGTGGGTCATGACGCCTTACTTCCGTCCATCCATTATTAATAATATTATTTCTCTACTCTGCTGTTAAACCTCGTTGTGACAAAGATCTCCAAGGAGTTTATCAAGCTCATATCTCTGGTTGGAGTTGCTATGTACTCCTTGAGCCGCGCTTTGGTGACTCTGAGTAGCTGCCCAATGACATGTCTTTCCATTCTTTGGTGTTCTTGTAAAGTCGTCATAACCTCTTCTTGAGGTAGGAATGTATTATCTTCTCCGAAAGAAGTGAAATTACATTTTCGGGTGATCTTTTCTGCCACTTGCCAAAGTTGTTCACATTCACTGAAGGAATCATTGACTTCCTTATCCAGTTTATTACAGGATTCCTTCCAGCTATTGAGCCCCAGATCATTTCGAAGAATGTATCAATCATGCATCCTGGGAACATATAGAGGGGAATCTTTGTGGTCCCTTTGCCACTGCTTTACCGGATCAAAGCATTCTTGTATTCTTTCTTTGGCTTCTTTCCATTCTTGTACTCTCTGGGTTATATTGAGCAATTCCACACATCGATCTTGGATAATCTGTAGCTTCTTGTAGAGATTCCTCTGTGCTATGTTTAAATCATCTTGTATTTCGAGGGAAGATTCTGTAAGGCTTCAACCTTCTAGTCGTACTATCAGGGTATGTATGTCATTCCTCTCCGAACATTGTCTGGCTAGGATCAAAAATGAAGTCTACGGGTATGTCTGACTTCAACCTAGCTCGAACTGTAATTCTCAGTCAAGTATGGGTTCTAACGGGATGGGTACGGGTCTGGCACAAAGGGAAGGTTCTGGAAGGATTCAACCTTGTCCTCCTTTCTGGGTATGTCAGTCTCTGCTCTCCGAACATCCGAACATTCGACGGCTAGTATAAAACATTCAGGGGACGGGTATGTCCGCCTCACCCTTGTCAAAGTGGGTAAATGAAATAAGAAAAGGTGGCGTCTCGGGACCTTCCCCTACCCCAAAATAGAGGTGACCGAAGTATGAAAAGTGGGGCCTATAAGGAAGAAAAGGTGGCGTCTCAGCCCACCAGCTAGCGATAGATGCCTACCAGCCCAAGAGCTACCAAGCCAAGTGCCTTCTCTGCCCTGCCTCCCCCTTTAAGTAGTTAAATTACCAGCTACTCATATTTTACCAATTATGAAATAGCGTAATTACGTATATAATAAAGCGTCATTCAAGAATTACTATTGAGACACGATGTTCTGAAGAATCATCTCCTTCAAAATCGAAATCGTACACGTGGGGGCAGAAGGGCAAGGTCACTTACGCATAGCTCAGGTTAGGTCCTGGCCTTTTCTTTCTTCCAGTCATTATTTATATATGTAATTACGCTTTGGACATCGACAAACTGAATTTGAAAGTTCAAGAGCTTCCAAACTAGCTCTTTGAGGGGGCAAGGAAATAAGGAGGGGCTCGCCTTTCTGGAGAGGTTAATCTTTATCTTCCACTACTCAAATCGAGGAGAGGTCGTGAACTCACCCTTTAGAGCTATTGCTAGATAAGTCATAAAAATGAGTTAGCCCAGCTAGTTAGAGACAATTCACTGTCTCCTAATAGGAATTCCGATCCACCGCCCCGCCACTAGGTCATACCCTTTCCTTCTCGTGGTTCGGATTCGGGAGCCGCTGCTTCCTTCACTCCATACTCATTCTACTCATGGAGCAATAGCTACTCAACGGGTAGCCCGCCCAGGACTCTAACATGCAGGCCCCGCACGAAACTCACTGAACCAGCGAGCGGCAGGGTCAGTTGTGGATCAAGCAATCAAGGGAAGGGTTTAAGGCGGGGCTGTTATTACTTATTAGGGACGAAGTGCTGGCTCGTCGTCTTACTTCTTGATTGATCGGACCGATAGCAACGGGACTCTACTGAGGGTAAAGATTTGCCTATCCCTGCCAAAGATATATAAGTAAAATGTGCTCCGCCTTCTCCAAATGCCGAGGTATACGATTCACTGGCTGTGGATGTTTGGAGGAAAAAAGGAAGATGGAAAGATCTAACGGGAACCCTATGAACCCTTATTATATACGTAATTACATATATAATAGCAGCTCGGAGTTGGTCGAAATGAACAAAATCGATCTCTCAAAATAGCATAATTACATATCTAATTCAGGGTGGCCGCCCGATCAGGGTGGTAATAGTGAGAGTTGAGTCACTGCTTCGCACCTCGTACCTCACCCTTATTTTACTGGGTTTATATGCTCAGGGCTGCTGCGGGAAAGTAGCTCTCGCTTCCTTCTTCCTTTAGAGAGATAGATCTTTGCAGCTCAAGATTGAGTTCGTCCAGTCAAATAAGGTTAACCACCATAACCCCTAAGGGACAGACGATTGAAGGAGATATGGGGGTTTCGTATGTCGAGAAAGAACCCCATCAGATCAGTTTCTGCTTCCTCCTCCCTGATACGAACGACCACCGGAGATAGCATTAGCCCCTGCTTGCTCGAAGCACCTGTTTAAGAAGCCCAAAAATGCTCTAACATAAGAGGGGGGTGATTTATCAGGTAGGTCAACAGAGACAAAGGTAAGAGCAGGAGCAAGGATAACAAGAAGGTAGAGTAATATTTTGATGATCCAATCTAAGATCTAAGATCTAAGATCTAAATCGTTGATCCGATTACCAGGAAGAGGAAATATTTCCCTCCCCATAAGAAATAGGGGTAAGGTAAGGGGTCAGGGGTCAGAGTAAGGGGGGAGGGGCGGCAAGCAAGTACCAGTTCGGAGGGACGGGCGGACAGGCAAGCAAGCAAGGCAAGGTTGGAGGGATAAGTGGGCAAGTTGGAGGGATAAGGTTACAAGAGCGGAGGGATAAGTTGGTCAGTCAGCTTTCCCGGGGCACAATTCCCACTTGCACTCTTCGGGGGGCTCGCTCGGGTTACCTTGAGGGCAACCCAGCGCTCAACGGCAATCCCCCCACTCATCGTCTTGAAAGATTAGCTTGGGTAGGCAAGATGAAGGAGGGTTTTCTGAGTTAGGTCCACCAATTTGTGGGCTCAAAACTGAGATGAGCTCCCTATGAACAAGAAAGGACTATGAGTGAAGCTCTTGGTAAAGTTGCTACGTAATGAAGGAGGAGATTCAGGGTTAGGTCCATCAAATTCCCTGCTAAGTCCTGGGCGAGCTCCCTAATAGATGTTGCTTAAAATGAGACTTTGAAGTGACCTTCTAGCGAGGAACAACCTACAAATGTCTATAAAGAAAGGTTGCAAACCGTGGTCGATCAATTCTATTAAGGCGAACAGATAGGAAATGCTTGAATGAATGGTAGGTAAAAAGATTAGAACTGAACCTGAGACCTGAGAGCATGCAATAGAATAGGGGGAATGGGTCGGTGCAGTGAACTCAACACTCTTCCCTTTGGAGATGGGGAAGAACATATTGAAAGCTAGGCGTAACATAATTGCTTACTTAATTACATAATTGCTTACTTAATTAATTGTTTCTGTTTTCACGTATAAGAAATAAGCTCTTGACTATACTGAACCTTCTTCCCTAAAGTGTTCTAGTGTTGTGCGTCAGACTCTTCTAAACTCAACTATCTTAGTTGAACAATAACTGAAATGAAATGTGTCCCCCTCGGGGCACTCTCAAGTCGAATTGAAAGAATCCATCCAGCTCTCTCTATCGTTCTACTATATATGTAAAAAGTATATATGTAAAAAGAATAATAAGACCCCACCCATGCATCCAGGGCATAGAGATATTCATTGGGAGAATTAGGCGCTTTGCATAACGAATAACTCTTCCTGTTCTCTATGTATTCCCTATAATCTAAAGTTGAGGAAGAGTCGGACGTCAAGCACTAAGTTACTTGAGGATATAAGGGCGTGATAACCCTTTTTGCATAGCTCACTCGGGTAAAGGTAGGTGCTTCAAGGGAAAAAGCCCTATTCCCCCATAAGAAAGGAGATGCATCAGCAAGCTCAGAGGACAGGCTTGATCAAAGAGAGATCTCTAGATATTATATACGGAATTATTCGCGATAATCTAATGATAGATCGAATAATGCCCTTCTAACCAGCTCAATTGATTCGTTGCCTGTGCCGGAGGAGGAGGAATTACCGAATAGCACATGAATCAGGAGATAGTGCTATAGGTGAATGAGATTTTCGCTAATATAGAGCAGGTAAGAATCCTTAGAATGATCCTTGAAACTAGTGTCTCCCTTGTTAGATTTCCCGGTCATATACTACTAAGGAAAGATCATGAGCACTCAAGACCTCTGAGCAGATATGGAGGAAGAATCTTTTGGCCTTGCCCAACTACATATACTACTACGGAATAACCTAAGTTATTAGACCTTTGTTCGGGCCTTGCTTTCCTTTCCGTAGTTGGACTAGAATATATAAGCCTTGCTTTCCCGCTCTTTAGATATGTGTAGTTGTTCTGGCCATGGAAAGATCTAAAACTCCATCTGATCCTAAGCCAATCGTTCCTCTAACCAATATGAAACCCTTTGAAAAGGTCCGAAGCGTTGTGTTTTCTCATGATAGGCTGGCCTAATAGCACTGACTTATGAAGGCGTTCGGGAGACTGTATTTGGTTTTTATGCTCGTATAAAAGTACAGTGGCGGGCGTTACACTTGCTATTGTAAGCGGAGACTTCATAGGTCTCTGCTGCTATCTTTAGCCCTGTCTATGCTGCCGCTTACTCAGATGCTTCAACCGCCTATGTCCATGTCTATTACTTTGCTCCGGGTGCTGCTCGATCTGCATATGAATCTATCTATAGGGTATGGATTTCTATTTGAATAAAGAGGGGCCTTATAGCTTTGCCTGCGCCTCTATTACCATAGCAAGCAGCCAGCCAGAAAGACAAGCCAGCTTCTCCACCACTACCTCTCGCACCACCAGCAGCATATGTTGATGACCTAGAACCACCAGCACGAGTAGCAGCTGTTGAAGCAGTTGTAGTTTACTAAGGGAAGCACCAGTAAAAGCACAGGCAAAGGTAGGAGAGGTAGCTTACCTATAACCAGCGATCCAGCACGAGTAGCTAAAGATGCAGAGACCTAGGGAGACCTCTGGGCCGTCATGGATCTCTCTGCATATCGAGAATATGGATTGAATCAATACGACCCGCCTTTTTCTTTTCCTTCCTTGTCCTTTGTATCTCCTGTCCTTTACTGTTCTTGTCCTTCAGAAGTGGGATTCAGAATCAGACGCTGGATCAGAAGGGGGAGGCTTCATCGCAGCGCAGCAAAACTGATGCTGGAAAAGGGAATGTGGAGGGGGAAGCGGGATAGCTAACGGGATCACCTCACAGTAAAGGCACCTATTCCCAACCTAAAAGCACTTCTTCTACACCTATTCCCCTCATAAAAGCTTTATAACCGCCTCTCCACGCCTTATCACAACTGATAACCGCTCCATCAAAGCCTCATCACAACTGATAACTGCCTCGTCAAGGCACCTATTCCCATCACACCTATCTCCCTAGATAAACGCTTTATAACTGTCCCATTCTCATAGCAGTAATCTGGGATCCCTCCCAACTCATCTCCCCTTCATAACTGCTCTAGAACTGCCTCATCCTCATTGCATAAAATCCGAGATCTCTCCCACTCCTATCTCCCCTCGAGAACTGCAAAAATAGTAATAATTTAGGAAAAACGCTAGTTTCAGTCATTTGATGAAAAACAGTACTAAACTCCTCTAATATAACTACTTAACTCTTCCAAAAATGAAGTATACAATTGAGAGATATTTATAAATAAAAGAAAAGCAGGAATAACGTATCATAAGATCGGTACTCCAATACATAGTTCCCGATCTGGTCCGTAAGGGCACGATTCGGTATGTGAAGCCCACTAAACTAGAGAACGGAACGGGAGAGCTAACAGGTTCGTCTCGCCTCATAAGATCAGTTATAAACTACCCGACTTAACCCGCAAGGTCTGGATTCGGTATGTGAAGCTTACTTAGTAAGAGGAATAAACTGGGGTGTTAATGGGATCATATCGCAGTAAAGGTACCTCTTCCCCACCTCAAGGCACCTCTCCAATAATGGGAATAAAGGGGTATTACTTAAAGCGGTATTACTAGGAATAAAGGGGAAGCCGATAGAAACCAAAGGTCTTTATTCGGGATGTGAAGCCGATTCAACTAGAGGAGAGAACTAGGTTACTATTAGAATCATTTTGCAGTAAAGATATCTATTCCCTCGCCTAACGGCTCCAATTCTCTCGCCTAAAGGCCTTGTTCTGGTTCTGGTTCTGGTTACATGAGCTCTCCCCTCTAATGGGTGTAAGCGCATGAAGTCATGTTGTCTTCTGCGAAGCTGTCCCCACATGAAGTTAGTCGCTTATGAGGTTATCTGTGCTTCAATCTGAGGTCACGAAGTCTCCTACGGAGTTGTCTGTGCATGAGAAAGAAATCAGAGCTTGCACCTTCGGTCTGGTTCTGGTTCTGGTTCTGGTTCTAACCTAATTACATAAGTAAGAAACTACCCGCACCGAATCCTACGGTCTGGTCTCGGTCTGCCCTAGCGAGTGTAAGGAGGAATCCGGATCTCGTCCGAAAGGCTTGGTCGGTGTGTGAAGCCCACTAAACTACAGGCAGGAAAGAGAATGTTAAAGGTATATTACCCCGCCGTATAGATATTTCCCCAGATAATGGTTCTATTACTGTCCTATCCCAATAGCACGAATACGGGTCTTACTAACCTCTCGAAAACTAGGCATGAGCTTGCACCTATGGTGTTGTCTCCACTTGCCTATGAAAGAGGAACCTTAACCCTAAGTCCCAGAAGACCTTACTGCTTAGTATGGTGTATGAAGTCCTTCGAGTGTATTCTCCACTGATTTTTCCGGCGTGAGTGCGGGAATAAAATGACTGTAGAGTAGAAATGCCACAATACTTTTCTAATAAGGCAGACTTATTTAGGACCACTTGGTTGGAGAGGCCAATTGATCCAGTAGTTGGACCAGCATCCAAGCTAATGAAATAGAGTAAAGGGTTATGTCTAGCGAGAGAGACGCGGAGGAGTTTCACCACCTATTGAATCAGTACCACCAATAGCCGTCGCCCAAGCACCCACCTTTTGAAGCGTTAAAGCGGAGTTGATCCACCAATTGCAGAATTAGGTCCAGTTGTTGAACCCCCCTTCTATCATATTGAAATCGAAAGCCGAAGCAACGGGCAGGTAAGGCGGGAGATCCCCTTAATTAATAGTAGGGGTGCCCGCCGTTGTCTATTTATTCAAATGAAGAAATGGATAAATTCATCAATGAGGTTGAAAATGAAGAAGCTTCTTATTAGATTGAAACCAATTCATTGGGTAATTCCCCTGTTGGGAATGGGAGATGCTATAATAGTCCTACCCATGCCTACTTACTCGACATCGGGTTATTCCGATTCATGCAAGAACCGGTGAAACATCGCTTTCTCAATCCGGCCTACCTAGATGCCAATTGTTGCTATTACCATTAAACCCATTTCAACCAGAATGAAGAATCTACGCACCTCCGATTGACCTTTGGTCGGGCTAGAGCTACCGAGGCAGGAGCACTAGCACACTACTTGAGACTCTTTGTACAGCAGATAGAGCAAGCAGTTTGGAACCAGATTCAACAGTTCCAGACACTGTACCTGCAAACAGCAGGGGGCACACACTAACAGAGAACCAACCCTCGGGACATATGCAAGCTGGGTTACACGGACCGGACTACAAGAAAATATGCAGGTTCCCCTATGTGTAGGCGCCTGCTGGGAGGTGCGATAGGAATGAATGAATGGGCTGTTGGAGCTGCAGCTGGTGCTCCGCCTTACTAATTAGAGTGCAGGAGCTGCTAGCGACAATTGCTGTTAGATGCCTGCACTTCCTTCTATGCCTCGAATCACCTATCTCATCTACGTATTAAAACCTTCAATAAAAGTGGATTATAGATGGGGCGTCTCTTTCGCAGGGGATAGATGCGCATCATTTAAGCACTCCCCCGTGTTCTGTTATCTGCCCCTCTCTCGCTATCTCCCCCGCTGTCAGTTATATAGGTAGGGGGTTCGTAGTTGTTCTTATTGCTTCGGCCTAGCAGGCCATGTCCAGGATCAAGGAGGATTGGCCAAGTAAGTATACGGTTGAGCACAGCTCTCTCCTCCCCGGCTCGGAACGCCGTCTACGTCTCTGATTAGGCGTATCGATCTCAGCAACCTTGGACGGATAAAGTATGATTGTCTCACACAACATCTTTTTTTTTTTAAGGATCGGGCGGAGCTGTGTTATCTCTCACAGGGCTCTGTTCTCGATGTGCTTCGCGCACATATCACTCGAATCGAGGAGCATTTGATCGCACCCTATCCCACTAGTCCCCTCGGAAAATGAAGGAATTCCGTGATCGACTCGGAATTGAGAAACATCATTTCCTGCAAAAAAGGCCGCCTTCCCGCTGCATTGGAGAACCGTGTGGAGGAATAGAGTTATTCAGAGCCTTGTGTTGTGGCCTCCTAGAAATTCCGAGTTGCATAATAGCTGGCAGGGGAAGAGCTGAAACGTGAACCGGAACGATCTCTTCGATTCATTCCTGGGAGGCAGATCATTCACACGGTCTGACAATGGTGGTGGACTTAGCTCGCTCTGAACCCCAGTCTGAACTCAGTCTGCTATGGAGGGGTACCCACTATCGCAATACAATGATTTCGTCGCATGCATCTGTTTGGTCTGCGGGAGCGCATTCTCTTGTGCATCTGATCGATAATGAAATGAATGGAATGAGTTGAGGCATGGCTACTATGAGACAGCTATCTACTAACTCTCTATTGCGGATCGCGCACCCTTTATTAAATAGATAGGGGTCACGTGCGTGTAGATCTGCTACCTTCTGGAAATTGAATCCTCCATTCCAGACCAAAGTTGACGGGGGCAGAGTAGAAGTTTTGTCTTCTCTCCCCTTATTTATATGGAAAAGGGAGGAATTGTGAATGGGAACAACCGGTCTCCTGGGTAGCACTTGCTTGCGCGGCGAATGGTCGGGTGCGTGCAGAAATAGCTAGAACTGAGGGGTCCGATTCCCTTTATTTATGTGGGAAGGGGATTGTTGGGCGCCGAGCCAGCAGCTAAACCCCTGATTAAACCTCAACGTTAGGGCTTAGTTCCGATAGCCAGAAAGAGAAGGATTGGCACACTCCTGAACCATCCGAATGAATCTATAGTTGGCGGCGCGGCGAATGAAACTATAGGCAGGGGCTCAACCTTGGGAACTGTAGAGGTTTTGGTCAACTCTTCTGCGATCCTTTTGAAGTGATAACCGTAATTTTCCACGGCTTCTTCTTAGGCAGGGCAGTTAGAGGCTTAGGCGGGACAGAGAGCCTTAACCTTCGCTGCCATTAATGGCCAGTCTGAATATCCCTTATTTAGACAAACTCATCAATGACCCCATTTTGCACGATCCCGCTTGGCCGGCCATGCCCACCAAGCTCCCCTCCGACGTTCCAAAATTTGAAGTGAAATCAGGAGAAGGATTCATAAACTCCGTAGATGGATATAGGTTAAAAATTGCATTGATGGCTGCGTGCAGAAAGATGTAATAATGGGAGGGATACGGTGCATTGATCTCTCGGTCTTTCCCTTACCATAACCTGCCTTCAGGGATTGATATAGCAGATGAAACTATAAGAATAAATATACTACATCGAAATGGGATCAAAACTCAGAACGTAACTCACTTTTCCATAAGGAAATTATTGCCACCAGCTCGACTCGATAAGGAAGGTATGGTGGCCTTCACCCATCCGAAAACTATGAATGGGGTCGGAAAAGGAGGTTAGATCCTAAAGTGCTCACGCCATTGATCGAGGAAGAGAGGGGGAGGGATCTGAATTGGTTTTTGGCTTGCTGGGTGCCGGGGAACAAAAAGGATTACCATATGAGGGAAGGAAGATGTTCCCTGATCTTTACCTTGAAGCTTATCGAGTTATCGAGTTAGCTTCCTCATTATATACGTAATTACTTATATAATAGCAGCTCGGAGTTGGTCGAAAGATTGACTTCATTCGATTAGTTTTCACTTATATATGTAATTCATACTGACCTGCTGATCAATCTTAAAGTCTGTCGGATGCTTTTCTCAATCCCAATCTCTCAGGCCAGGTAATTTCACCTTCCCGATATCCATAACCCTACCCTTGCGGACTTGACCAATCAATCTCTCCTATCCAGTAGTTTAACCGTTACCTTCTGTATAGAGGAAATCACTTTCACCAGCGAGGCAAGCTACTAAGCGAATGATGGAGTTATGTATGCCACGGTGTATAGACTTCTAGCGGAGGAAAGCAGGAAAGGAACCAAGCAGCAAGGTGCAAGGAAAGCAGGTGCGGTGTGTTAAGAGGAGCTTCGTTTCTAAGTGTTCATAAGTCAGCAGGAGCCCAGGAGCCCTTGCGTATCTAAGTTGTAAGCATTAAGACTTACCCAACCAACCTTATTAATTATTAGAGTGTCCCCTCAATCTAGGGGAGGCTCACACTCCTATCGCCAAGAGGAGTAAGCCATGACATGAAGAGGATTGGTTTGTCAAGTTACGCGTGTTAAGCTTTAAACCAAGAAACCAACGAAACCCATACATAATCTTTTCTTCTATCATAGCATCAAGACCCGATAAGAATTCTATCTAGCTTGGATATAGAGCATCAAGAACAAAGACCAATAAGAGTTTGATAAAGCTGGGCTAGGAACAGGAACCTATCATCATTGTTATCAAGCTTGGCTAAGAAGAGAAGGACCAAGAACCAAGACCAAGGACAAGTTGCGTGTGTTAACAAGTTGGAAAGACTAGCAAGGACAAGTAGTATCTCAATCACTATACAAGATTAGGAACCAGGTTATGCAAGTAGTATATGTTAGCAATAAGATTAGGAACCAGGATTCATGTTGTGTCAAGTTGGGTATCTAGGATATCTTAGGAGTTTAAAGTCTCTTTAGGAGAATGCATCGTATAAGAAGTGAAAATGCATTTGTCTCTATATATAGCAATGTTATTAACGATGCACCTTGCTCACTTCTCATTGCTAAATCAATAACTTATCATAGCGATATAACAAATTTATATGGTTGTGTTTATCATCTCATAGCGAAGAACATGTAATTGATGATATGTGTTTATCATCCATCCTAATAATTGATATGTTGTGTTATTCATCCTAATCTCCTATGCTCCTCCTAATCATGATGCATGGGTAAATGAGGAATATTTCATGGTCTAGCATGATGGGTAAATTAATCTATCCACGCTTCGTCTTTCATGATGCAAAGTATGAATAATGATTAGTGTCCACTAGCGATGATATGGTCTTCCTCCTATGCCTACGATGGATGGCTCTCCTCACTACGATCTTATATATGATAGGAGCTTTTGAGGTTTGATCCTCGGGCTTTTACCATGTTTCCCAAGGTCCATCATTGGCCGAGTGAAAGTAGCAAAGGAAGCAGCATAGACAAATCCAAATCCAAATACATAAGCCGGAGACCAAGTTGACCTAGTCAAAGAACCAGTTGATGTTGTTGAAGAACCTGCTTTTTTAGAATCACTATCTCGCCTAGCATACCTCCCTGTCCCGGATCGAGTTTGAGCATAACTAGTTACATTTTGAGATCGAGTTAAAGCAGTAGCAGTCGACCGGGTGGAAGAAAGAGTGGAGAAAACAAGAGCAGAGGCATCATAGGTAGAATCAAAGATGGTAACAAAGGCGGGGTTAGATCCCATTCCAGGCGCACATTCAGTTCCATATCCAATTGATCCGGAACCAGAAGCTAGGGCAAAGGCTAGGGATTAGGATTTGAGAGATAGAGAACCAGATTCTGTTCTTCGAGATCGAGCTTAAGATTATGAAGTTCGTGACCAAGATCGTGATCCAGAGCTTTAATTTAGAGATCGTGATTCAGATCGTGAAGAGCCAGACCCTACGCTAGCAGCATATCCAGCACCCGAACCATAAATAGCAAGAGCGAAGGCAGAGCCAGATGCAGATCCTACAAGGGCAGGTGCAGATCCTACAAGGACAGGTACACCAGTCGATTAAGCTGTTGACTAAGCGGTTGATCTCGATCCAGCAAATGATTATTCTGATGATCCACTTTCAGAGCCATAGCCAGCATAAGCAGCATCAGAGCCAGACCTATACCTAGTAGATCCATCACCAGTAGCAGGAAAGGCAGGAGCAAGAGCAAGGGAAGCATATGAGCTAGTTCTTTATCCAGCAGCAGTAGAGGCAGCAAGAGCGAAGGCAGGGAAGACAGCCAAGCCAGAAAGCCAAGACAGCTATACTACTACAGCCATCTAGCCCGAAGCCAGATCTAGGCCAGCCATCTTGCCATCTAAGTCAAGCCCAGCTAGCCGCCACCCACCACCTAGCCCGAAGCCACCAAAGCCAAGCCAGACAAAGCTACCAGAAAGCTAGCTAGCTACTACTAGTACTGTGGAGGGGTTGGTACATTTATTTCACCACCGGCTATGCGCCTGCACCGGGCTTTGGTATTTCAGTAAAAGAACGAGATCCAGTTCCGGATAATAGTGATCCAGATCCTGAGTTTTGAGATCGAGATTCTTAATTTAGAGATAGGTATGAAGAGCCTTATGTTTTTCGGGATAAAGATTAAGGTTTTTTAGATATGAATATTATGAAGATTAAGCTCTCGATTCTTGATATAAAGACCCCTTTTCAGATCGAGACCCAGAAGTAGATACAATAGCATAGCTAGAAGTAAATCCAGCAGTATATCCAGTTTCAGTAGTTTATTATTATTCTGATATTGATCCAGTCGATGATCCACCTGATTCTGCTCTTGATTCTGTTCCTATTGAAGAGAGTAGGTTGCTTTCTTGCAATACCTCCCCTCAGCAGGTGGACCTGCCATTCCGAAGAAGATTGAGCTAGCCATATAGAAAGATTCAATGTCCTACCTCAGCTACTGAGGCTCCCAACCCCTCCCTCGGATGGATTGGCCGCGGGTATAAACTCATCTGAACTTATTGATGAGGCTGGAAGAATAACCGGATCGAGTATCGAACGAGGAGCTGGTCCAACCTCAGTTCCAAGAAAGAAGAAACCGTCCATCCCATCTCGTTATTGCCTTGCATCGGACCGATGAGTAGCAACTGCTAATTCTAATACCAATGGTTGAGCTTGATTCGCTCCCGGAGGATACGCCGTACTTACCATTGATCAAAGAAGGACTGATAAGG
>Ga0228600_1000050_pt1 | contig 15348 bp, 8 predicted proteins | sample CRU5metagenome_FD_182730 | JGI IMG/M metagenome (GOLD analysis project Ga0228600, IMG submission 182730) | Spruce roots microbial communities from Bohemian Forest, Czech Republic - CRU5 | ecosystem: Host-associated > Plants > Roots > Unclassified | place: Czech Republic: South Bohemian Region... | reverse complement strand
GATAGGAGGAGGAGATGGCGAGTATAGTGATGATGGAGTTAAGGGAGATGATGAGAAGTTGGAGTCAGAGGAGGGACAATTTAAGGAGGAGCTCGCAAATCCTCTCCCGTTGGTCGAGCTTGCTTGCGCATCCTCGGCGAATAATAAGAAACGCGATCTAATAGCTCAAAAAGACAATAGCTTTGGTTTAAGCCAACCCCGAGCCCGAGATGGTAGGCGTAACCTGATAATTGTTTAGCCAATGATGGATTTCGCGCCACGGAATGCATTGAGGAGGAACTCAGGCCGTTTCCCTTTCCCATACCGGCGGCAGCTCCCGCTAAAGCCATTGTAGTAGTTCTATGACCTATTAATTGACTTCAGAGGCAGAATGTGCAGAATCTTAGTGCAGCTTTGGTAGTAGCAGATCGGCTAGTGGACTTCAAGTACCTTGGCGCGACGAGTCGCACGGGGGGTAAGGGACCGAGGCAAGCCAAAGGGTAACTTGTTGCAAGAAGAGGTTCGTCAGGCCAGAGGGCAAGACGACTGAGCCGAAACCGCCAAGGAAGGCGGAAAGGCAAGAGAGCAAGGAGAGGGAGATTTAGACAACGACGCAACTGGGTTATTCGCACCTCCTCAACCTGAAGAACTGCTAACAACAAGAGCTGCCTTTGCCCGACAAGACTAGTCGTATTCCTCTCCTCAGCTTATTCGGTGTCCTCTTGTCTACCCTTGCCCAGATGTTCGCCTTTATCCCTAAATTGTTTTGCTCTTTTATTTAAAACCCATTGTGTTTTCCAGGACCTCAGCTCGGGAGCGATGATTGGATCAGGTAAAGAGAGGAGAGGGCGATATTACTTGGACACAGGTCCCACTCAAATCCTTCATCATGCTGCTGGAGCTAAAGAAAAGACCGTCTTGGAGTCTATGGCACAAGCGTTTTGGTCATGTCAACTATCAAAGGATTCAGTCTATGGCTGCATCAGGTCTCATTCCTCTTTCGTCTATGTCCGTCACTCAAGAGTCACATGGGTGTGTTACATTTCAGTTATCGAAAAATGCGAAACTTCCTTCCCTTAACAGGCAAGCGGCCTTACGGCACCTTTTTCCATTAGTCAAACTCGGTGCACGGCACCCTTTCATATGATTCATACTGATGTGTGGGGGCCTGCCCCAGTTGCTTCTGATTCTGGCTCCTTTGACTTTGTTACCTTCAGTGATGATTATTCTCGTGTGACATGGGTGTTTATTTAAAAAAGGAAGAATTGCTTGCCTGACAAAGGAGGGCAAGGAAGAGTGATGTGTTTGAAACTTTTCAATTCTTTCATCATAAGGTAAAGTACCTAGCTGACGGTTCTGTTGAAAGATATAAAGCGAGACTTCTTGCTACAGGATAAACACAAGAGCAAGGTATAGACTATTCTGATACGTTTGCGCCCGTAGCAAACATGAGATCTATCAGATGTGTCCTTTCCATTGCAGCAATAAAGGGGTTGCCCCTGACTTTTTGTCAAAAATGCCTTTCTCTACGCAAGAAGAAGTGTATCAACAGCGAAACGTTCGAAAGAAGTAAGCAGGACTCGATCCGTCCTCAAGTCAGAACCGAGTCAGAGCTTCTTCCCACCTTCGAAGGAATGAATAGGTGAGATAGAAGCTAGAAGACTAGCTCAACCCATAATTGACTGAATGAATGTGGAGTCTCGTCTTTTCAGTACCTCTTTCCTCTCAATGGCTTTCCCCAAGAACTAAGGTGGAAACGAGGTTATTACCCTTAGATTACCCGAGTGATGACCCGAGCGTGGCGGGGCAGTTCAGGAGGCAAGTCAGAAGGCAAGCATGTAACCCCAACGAAAGGCTGTTCATGAGGCAAGTCATAAGGGGAAGGCAACTCCACGCTTCCACGCACGCTTCTATGCTTCCACGCCGGCAAGCTCAAAAGAAGTTCCTTACCAAACCCCATAAGTAGACCAAAAGCCCGGAGGGGATCTCATGGATCCTTCCTTATCAAACTCTTTCCTCTGCTTGTCAATTTCCATCTTCTATTCTAGCATTCCACTTGATTGCCCTTACATAGAAGGGATAAGCCATAGAAAAAGATAAGCTATAGAGGGAGCCTAATAAAAGAGTAGATATCAGGAAGCCCTTCCGTTGGTGAAGTTCCGCATTGGACGAGCAACTATACTATAGAGGATCTTTAGGTAGCACGAGAGAAAACCGTTTCAATATAAAACCGTCCTTCCTTGCCCTCCTTTGTCAGGCAAGCAATTCTTCCTTACCAATGAATGTGCTTCTGGCATAGTGAATGACCGTATCAACCAGTTAGGCATAATTAGCCAACCCATTTTAGTTAGCCAACCCAAGTCTTCCAGATGACTGGCTGTTCCAGCAACCAAATGAATGTCCTTCCTTTTAGCCAACCCATGAAAGTGTTTCTACTGCTAGTTAGCCAACCCAAGTCTTCAGGCTCTAGTGAGCCAACCGAACCAAACCCCATAGATAGACCAAAGGCCCGGAGGGGATATCCTGGGTCCTTCCTTTCACTCTATATTTTATTGGCTGGATATAATAAATATGCCTCTGAGTGTGCTCGAAGTGAGAGGCTATAGCGAGCGTGAATACCTCTCCCCCGCTCTGATTAGAACTGCAGGTTGGCGAGAATCAATCTGCTGCTCCACGGGGCCACGCCTATCCTAGACAATCGCTATGGATAGTTGGTTCCAGCCTACATAAGTTGCTTCCAGCCAGAGGAGAGCTAGCCTTGTGTTCTCGAGGGCTCAGCCCAAGCCAGGCCCATTAGTCAGCTTAGCTAACAACCTTCATTCTAAACTATATATGAGTTCATTTTTGTTTAGAGGGTCTTGCCCAAGCACAGGAAAGGCCAACACTAAAAGTTAAGGAACCATTCTTTTTGGGAACGAACGAACCCAAGTATCTCTCTTCTATAGGAAGCACATTCTATATCTCTCACCAAGGTAGGAAAGACAGACTTCTCTCTATAGAAAAAAGCTCCATAAACACCCCACGACAGGGTCGATGGTTCAGGTCTATTTATCCAGGAATAGGCTTGCTTATCAGCTTGCTGGAGGGGAGTTCGGGTACTTATCGCTTCGCTTGTTCGCGGGGTTATAGGTATCTAGGGTCTTGCTCCCGGGGTTATAGGACCCAACAACTATTATTTCATATATTTATAGTTAAGTTATGAGCTCTACTCTTTTCTTATTCATGTCCACTACCCGCTCAACGATGGTTAGGCCGCGCCGCCCCCTAATATAATATTCCGCGTTGCTTAGAACGATGGTTAGGTTGGTACGGAAAAAAAGGATATTGATTCTTGCCCCCAAAATGACAACAGACGAACCGTAATGCGACGAAGAAATCCGTAAATATAATAATCTGGACCTGGAAACAGATTCTACAAACCGCTCCACATAAATCCAGCAATATCATCATCAGACCTGAAAACGAACACTTATCTCGATCCTAGCTCTGGGAGAGGGTATCGGTCAAGAAGCGGTAACCGTAACGCTCTCTATCTATAATACTTCCAACTTCATTTTAAAGGTCGATCTCCAAACCTTAAACTACTCGATTCATAAACCGGTTTCATGATGCTTCCTTATTAAAGAGATTCATAAACCCCGAGTATAGCTCTTAAGCTCTACATCCATTTCGAGACGGGCCAATCTCCATTCCCCCCAAGCCAGCCCACCAACCCATCCCAGTTAGCCAGCTAACAAGCTAGCTTGATATTCCCACCAGTAAGCCCAGCTAGGCCATATTATTGAAAAATGTTCCCACCAGCCAGCCACAGCAAGCCAGCCAGCCACGAGGGAGGAAGTCTGCCTCATCTGACATCGGAAGTGAGTGAGCCAAGTTTGTTTTCCTCTAGCCGCATCTACAATTAAGTCCGAGTTTCTTGTGTTAGGGTCTACTAAGGCAGGGCATCTAATTGACTTGGCTTGAGTGAGGGCCAGCACTGTTAGGTTGAAAAAGACAAGTAAGGCTTCATACGCTAGGGTTAGGATTCTTAGGGTGAGGGGAGCGACGAATTGGTTGTGAAGGAAGGATGGTAGGCCTATCTTTCTTTGCCAAGGAAATAACGAACAAGAACCCCAGTAGAGAAAGAGATAAGAACCAAAGGAAAGTCTGACAAAGCCAATGCAAGTATTGACTCGTATCATTATGGATAAGGAGGCCAGCTGAACTGGAGTTCAAAAGGTGCCGATAATAAAACCCCACCCAATCCGATCCAGAAATGAAAGATCCAGAAAAGTAAAGATATCGGCCAGGGAAAGATCAAAAGCCCGACGACTTAAAGTCTGACCGGGTGAGAGGTGCTTTAAAATGCTCAATTCCTTGGAATGCAGTGAATACTAGAGCGATTTAAATGGTGGCTACTGAAGCGTAAACTGCTTTTTATCAAGTCAATTTATTCAATTCTAAATAGATGTCAAAACAGTGTATCCCCACTCAATTAGGTAACTTCACGGTCGAAGGTTTAAAGCTATGTAGCCGCCTAGTGCACTACTAACGAGACTGACTTCTACAAAGTGCTTTGGGTGGTGCCTTGGCTAACCAAGAAACTACTGCGTTATCCTTCTGAGTTAGCCGTATCCGTGGGTCATTATTTATATAATATATTATAGCACCATCGCTTATTCATTCACTTATTATAAGGGAATAAATAAATGGATTAAGTGACCCTTCATTAAAAGAGCGGTTTCAATTACGTTATGACTTCCTTAAAAGAGCGGATGAAAGATGGGGTGATGCAACTCCAGTAGCGGAGCAGAGCATGGGGGCTAGGTGAGGCACTTACAGCATTCGTATTTACTTCTTCAGCCTACTCGATAAATGTTAGTGCAACAACCTCTTGCTACCAACCCCACCTATCCTGTTAACCACCCTTTCACTTACCTCACCAAACTTAGTTATTAGACGCTGGCTGGGTAAGCACTTATACCAGTCGTATTACCTATGCCTACTGCATTACCTTTATGTCCGACAGCTACCAATCCACAACCTGGCGGGCGTATTAACGAAGAACCTTTATAGACTTGCTCACTTACCTTTACTTTGGATATTCACGGCTTGGGTGGGCACTTTGAGCTTAGATACTTGCTCACTTAACTTAGTTATTGATTGGACAGGCTTCCTTGGGCTGGCTGGTCATTCATCAGCAGCGATCGAAGGAAGGATGTAAGTAGCGCTTTGGGCGGGTCGAACCAGAGCCCCGAGCTCTAATTCACTATTGCAGGCAAGATCCATCGGCACACAAGGCTTGGATAAGTCCCTCTCTAAGAAAACCATCCTGGGACAAACCTTCGTTAGGAAGCTTGAAGCGCATTCAAACAAACGTTAAGAAGCTCGAAGCCAAAGGAGAGCGAGGTCAGGTGGGGCGAGACGAGACCAGAGGTGGGGATAGACATGCGCTTGCTTTCTTTCTTATTGGAAAAGGAACGTGTAAGCACTACTACAAAGTGAGCTTTATAAGCAGACCCATTGCGCTAGGTCATAAGAACCCATTTCGCCTACCTTCTTTCATAAGCAAAAAGACCTATTGCACTTACCCTCCTTTATAAGCGTAAGGTAAGGACCCGTTGTACCTTTCCTTCCTGATGAAAAAGTATATATTGTCAGGTCGTATAAGACATCGTCAGATAAGTAGGTGGCCTGCTAACCGGTCAGTCAGTTACCTTAAGCACCTTATTCAGATGAGCACCGGTATCAAATACATATTTTCTTTCCTTTCTTATTGCATATTTATTCTTATTGGTAGTAGCTATTCGCGATCAGTCAGGTATATTTTGTTTTTGATAAGACAGCCGCTTTGTGATCAGTCAGATCAGGTAGAAGTTCGTGATCAGACAGCAGCTCTGGGAGACCATGACCGTACTGCATACATATTTGTTCACTTGCAGCCGCCGCTTTTTATAATAAGTAAGGTAGATGTTTTTTTGTGATAGAGCAGCTTCATTATCATTATAAGACAGCTTTGGGTCAGATAAAGTTATCAGGGTGAAGACTATTATCGGAAACATACTTTCTTTCTTAATTGGTCTGCTTATGAAACAAGGCACTTCAGCATTAAGAAGCTTGAAGCCGAGTAGGGTGAGAGATTAGGCCGGGACCTAAAGAACGTATATTTTCTTTCTTGAAAAGAAGCTAGAGCGTGAGTCGTAGGGATTCGTCAAGGGTGGACCTTAAGTGACGATATAACGCGCTCAAAGGGCTATTGAGACGGTTTTCCTAAATTGTTGTAAGATGATACCCTCCGACCCAATCTAGATTACTTAAATATAGCAGAGCTGGTATCCTGGAAATCGGAGTAATTCGCCTAGGGTAGGGAGGGATTCGTTAAATAGAAGAAGGTGAAAAATCAATTATTGGGAGTACTTAATTGGCCCAATGGCCTACTTACTCGGTGATAAAGCAACCAACCTTCATTGGGCATTTAGCCAGGTTCCATTAGTAGATGGGACTTTCTTGATTGGAACTTCATGGGAGCATGATTTCCATGACTTTTTTATTTTTTGAGAAGTCGAAGCATATGATGAATGAATTACAGATCGTATGATTGATGGATGAGGCCATGAGGGTGGACTGGAAGTGGCGATAGCACGCGTTAGAAAAGGCATTGGGATGGTTTTCGGCATTGACCTAAGCTCCCTTGTTCAGTCTTCACTTTAGTCTCTGGTGAAGTGATTATTCTTTAGTATAAGGTGTAAGGTAAGACTCAGTTGGCACCCACCTATGGAGACAACCATCCAGATAGAGACTTGGCAAACCAGATAGAGACTTTAGAAAGCTTGATGCATATTCGCCTCGCTCTCGACAAAGCTTAATTGATTGATTGATTGATTGATTCGTCTTAATATACTTTAATAGATCTTGACTCGCCTCATAGACTTTGATTGATCACGCATATTGACACCAACCCTCTTTCAAATGATTGTGTTGTAGTAATCGTGTATTTGAACCAAACCTTAGTCACCAACCCTCATTCGAGAGTGAACGACGTATATTTTCGCTCACATTCTCCCTATTCTCTTGCATCAAGGGGGGAGTATACTTACCTATGTATGGCATTTATTGGGCATTTACTAATTGACTTGCCTCTTTACTATGTTAATACAAAGCTGGACTCTGTAAGGCAGGACACTCTAATTGATCGTTTCGATACATCTATCAACTGGATGGACTGTAAGGAAGGACCTTAAAGTCTACTCAGGTCATCAGGCATACTCCGGTAGGGCGGACTCAAGTCAGTAAGAACCCCAAGATTGGACTCAGGTAAGGTGGTAGGCTCAGGCGAGAGACATACTCGAGTGGGGATATCGGAACATAATCTATTTTAATGACCTGCTCGTATTGTAGTATTGGCCTAACTGCTTTCGTCAAAGTGAGTAGCTGGTACTGATGACCTAACAGCTTTCGTTAAAGGTGAGTAGCCTTTAGTGTGTAATAACAGTGTAAATTGTTACTGCACATATCTATTTTTATTGGTAGTTGTTCGTCGTAATGAGACATCGGGAGAAGATAAAAGCTTCCTTTGTGATAAAGCCGCTTGATAAGATAGCTTCGGGTCAGAGAAATTGGTAGGTTGATGAGGACCATCACAGCAGTCATCTTATCTTATTGGTCGACCCTTAAGAAACATGTTATTCTGGTAAGCGCTTCAACGTGAGAAAGCTTGTGAAAGCCAAGGAGGTTGAGGTCAGGAAGGAGGGCGCGGGTTTGGGACAAGGAGATGGCTGGGTTGATATCTGCGCCTTAGCATCGGAAGAGATAAGAGGTAGGGTTGGGCCAGTTGGTGCTAGCAGCCAGGAGAGAGAAAGAGATGGTTGAAAGGCCCTGGCATAGGAATCAAGAATTGGTGGACTCGCTTCCCCATTGGTGAAGAGCAATGAGAAGGAGATGGCGCCTGCTCATTCGCTTCCATCCGGTTCAGGGAGAACAGAACTCATTGTCAACGGAATGGATGGGTAGTTCGGGTCTGGGGAGGCGTAATCGAGAGATCGATATGAAGAGCTTTCATGAATTAATACATATGTAACAGCGATTGGAATCCGGGTCATCGGCTGCTCATCCCTTTGATTGCTTCCTTACTCATAAGAAAATTATAAATAAAACAGGACTCTCAAGTAAGGAATAGCGATCTGGCTTAGCTCATTCACTCCTAAACTCATGAAATCAGGAAGACCCGAACTCGGAAAGACCTTAACTCACTTCAACAACTGACTTAGAGCGATTGGACAGCTTTCAAAGCAGCTTTCCTTGCTTCACTTCTGAAGTCATGAACTCAGGAACTGGCTTTCAGAAAGACCTGAACTTACTAAAGGAATTCTCAAAAAAAAAGCTAGTCTGCAGCCCGTGGAAAGCTAGTCTCCTAAACGAACCCGCGGGAACAAGTAGGCTTCCTTGCTTTACTCTTTTAGCTTCTAGGATTCCTAGCTCTAATCAATAGGTAAAATGGGGATTAGAGCCTTGCTCCTTCTATCTCCTTAGGCTCATCAAGGAAGACTCGCTCTAGATCTTCATTTGCTTCTGCTTATAGGATAGCACCTTCAGGAAGTTCCTATTAAAGAAGGGGACTATTAAAGGATGCTTTGCATACGGACTAGTTGCATCCCTTAGATGGCTGCCTTCTACTTACAGAAGGACTCACTCTAGGAAAGGATTCATACCCAGACTAGTCCTACCTCTGCTTCTAATGCTCGAACTCTTGTTGGAGTCCGAGCTCAAAGGACTAGGCTTGCAGACACTTCCTACTCCCTAAGAAGAGTCCTTAGGAAAGGAGGATCTATCTCTTTAAAGGAAGGGAATCGATTTCTTTATTTCTTTATAGTAGAAGTTGCCAATGATAGAGGTAATAATTTCATAGTGATCCATACTCTCTGTCGGGGGGCTTAGGTTTGGCGACCTAGACTCTGTCCACCAAACCAATATCAAATATCTCTGTTGGGGACCTAGGCTTGTGGCACCCCCTATCTCTTAAAGGCTGTTCAAAATTAATATATCTTTCTTTCTTCTCAGGTACAGTTGCTTTCCTTGATTCGGGCACAGTGTCTTCGACAAATCGTTGTCTCAGTCTCTGTCTCATCTCTGGTCCTGTGGGTTAGTCACCTTAGTCCAGTGTATCAGAAAGGACATCTGTCTTTCCGAGACATAAGGAGTTAGACTCAGCCTTGATATATAAGCAAGGTCAAAGTATAAAAACCAAAGCGAATCTCGTTAAACCCCGCTCCTCGGCCTTCTTTAAAGCCTTGTGACTCCCATCCCATCAAGTCAGGAACCAAAGACTGAAACTAGCCTAGCCCCGGTTAGGCGGAGATCAAGGGATGCGCGGAGCTCAATCCTTTTTGTTAAGGTTTGGGAATCATACATCCCTTATCTGTGAGTCGAGAAAGATTTCCATCGCTGGCGAACTTGAAGCAGAAAGCTAAATTAAAAGAGAGGGAAAACCCCTCGATAGAAGGAGTGAGACTATACCCTTATCTATGAAAGACCGGTTTAGAGGGAAGCATCTGCCCCTTTCTTCAACATAGGGGATATTGAACCCTAGATTTCCCTATCTACTTTCCCATTACTTCTTACCAGGAAAAGGCATACCAAAGATTTTGGGAAAGACACATTGAAATGGAAGTTCGAGGAGTAGGCGCCTGATCAAACGCCTTACGTGATAGGGGCTTCGAGGTCCAGAGCTTTAGGAACAATAAGAACCTGTGCTTACCAGAATAGTTTGTCAATCAACCACTTGCACTTTTTGACTTCCTTCACTTTAACTAGCGCTTCCCGGAAAAGAAGTGGTTTTCTCTTTCTACTCACAAGGCTAGGTCTTACACCCGAAAGAGTCTTTCACTTTATCTATCTTAACTTATCTAAACAGGCTATCACCGCTAATAGAAAAAGTACTTGCTTGACCCGGCTTACCATTCTATTAAATGAAATGAAAGGGCTACGAAATACCTTTCGACAACTTACTAATGAACGAACCTTGGGACTCGCTAGCGCCTGTTAAGGCTAGTCATCATTAGCTCTTTGTCTTTCTAGCCGCTTTCCTTGCTTCGCCATACCGGCGAATGGACTTACTTACTAAGTTACTTAAGGTTTGGAACCCAACAAGCAAGGGCCGAGCGCGCTAGCGCGAAAGCCGTTGCGCGTTAGCGCTTTAGTTTTCTTGCTGCTTTTGTGGAAAGAAAAATCTCCCTTACTTTGTTAACTTACGTAAGGAGAGCACCTTTAGTACGCCTCCTTTTTGTTCACGCAAGCTGTCTAAGGTAGTGGTCTTTCTTTATGGCATAACCCGAAAAGAGTTGTCTTAGTCTTTCTCCTTCGGTCAGTGACTAGTACGTCTTATTCAAACAATTTAGTGGTCGCCTTCGACTTATATAAAAATGGCCGTAGGTTCCTTAAGGTGAGTGCAAGAAAGACCCACCCAAGGGGGCACGAGTGGAACGGTCCTCATTAGCAGCTGTAGGTTATCATCAAGCCTAGCCTAAAGCTGAGACAAAAGTGGCTACCTTCATTTTACTTAAGATTAAAGTAAGGGGCGGGTGAGCGCAGAGAAGGGCACCTTCGATTAAGGTGCCCGAGCGAAAGGCCGTCAAGAGCTACCGAAGGAACAAGCCAAGCCTAGCCGCTTTGCGGTCCGGGCGCCATTATAGGCACCTAGGTTCGGGGAATAGTATTTTATTGGAGTTATAAATTATCGGCTAATTTTCTTCTTTCTCTTGAGCCAAAGCCAAAGAGAGTCAGTCCTTCGATGAGCCGGATAGAGGGAGAGAGATCAAGCGCTAGCGTGACAGCTCTCGTTGATACGATTCACTCAATGGCAGAGGGATGTTGCTCGTCAACGTCCGTTGCCGATCCGGTCGTCTATCTCGGAGTCATCAACATCTGCTTTTCTTCGGGACAAGAATGTTATACCCTGCCAGTGAGCTCATCGTACCTGTCGTCCAATCCATTAGCGTTGTCACCAGCCATTCCGAAGAGAGCCTTGGGGCATCCGCTTAAACCCTTGGCTTGGGTACTTCAGCCTTACAACTTTATCAGCTCAAGCAATTTTTACCTTAGACTGAAGCGCATTCACTCATAGGACGACCATCATGTACTTGTACTCAAGTGACGATGAACACTGAACCTAACAGCCGAGGAGACGATCTCCGGTACCCATGAAGAGTAGATTACCAATCCTGTCACCTTATCTTCTATGATTACACTACTCACGAATCTATCTATCCAATTTCTTACTGAACTTGACCTGTCTCCGATTGCCATGCTGCGCTTTTCGCTCCTTATCCCGTACAGAACGAAGTCAATCTTATTTATACATTAATTGCTATGGGCCCCTCTTATTGCACTGAATGACCGATCACATGGGGTGGATCTACTAATGCAATGTTTTCCCCGATCCGACAAGCACATGAGGAAAGTTACTCGCACAGGTAAGCAAAAAGGGCTGCTATCAGACTAGCGAGGAGGACGGTGGGTGGGGTAGGACTTCTTTTTTTGAAGCTGTCTCCAATGCCCTTTGTCTCTTGCTCGGCCTTTCCTTCTCGATTGAGACCGATCACGGATAGATTTGATTTACGACGTCTCTTTCGATTTGATTTCACGCATCATTCAACCAAGCACACGAGATTCTTTCATTATGTGATTTGGTTTGGTGCAGAATTGAAAGATCGAACAGAGGAAGTCGAAAATCAAAAGGTGCGGTATACGACTGAACACTAACCCCATCTTTTAATTAAAGTTTGAATCATTTACGTTCCAGGCCAAGCAAATCTAAGAGCTAGCCAGCAGCAGCCGCGCAATCAGCGAAAGGCTTGATCGCACTTACGCGTTATATACTTCACCGATAGCGAATTGATAGCGAATGAAAGGATTAACTCATTGATGGCGAATTTAGATTAAGAGTCGAGTCTTTTGTCTTTCTTCTCTCCGAAATGGCACAACCAAATTGGAGAGGAAAAAGGGGAGCAGAAGGACTTGATTGCATTCATTCATTTATGGATTTGATTGCATTATAGTTCAACTCCTTGTTTGATAGATGATCGCAACTATTATTAGATGTGCCTATTAGATAGTGCATTTATTCACAATCAATTCATCCAAGTACGGATGAACTGACAATTCGTTTTTTTTTATCCCTCAACTGCTAATAGTAAGCAAAGGGGGAAAGAAGGGATTTTTTGTTTGGGATAAAAGGGAGCAAAGAAACCTGATTACCAAACAAAAATAAATTAACCACCAGATGGAGAACAAATAGCAATCAGAGAAGGAAGAAAGAGCCGTAAACGAAGAGATCATATGCGAACCACTCTCCCAATCAATTCAACAGAAAAGCAATTACAACGTCCATGAGAAAGAAGGGGCCAAAAGACAAGCGGAAACTGCTCCAGTCTGGGGGGCAGGCTTCGCCGTGTGAGATAACCTGGTCACTTTAGTCCCGTCTCGGCATTCCATTCCGCGCAAGGAGCAGAAGTCGCGTACTAAGGCTGAGATGCCTCGCCCGCTGATTGCGCCCAAACGCAGCATTGGTAGAGCGCGGCCTTGACGTACTTATTCGCATGGTCTTTCTTTCGCGAATTTTTTTTGCAGTAGGAGTAGAGCGTGCACCGCGGCCAAACTTTTATTTCAGTGCAATAAACTGGAACGGCTGCGTTAAGCATCTCAATGCTGAAGATTTTATCCTGAGATCATACGGGAAAGACTAATTTTTCCGGCTCACTCTACGCAGCTCAAATAGCCAAGGTCGGTGGAAAAGGAATAGTAAAGCTTGTTTGGATATAAGGAAGCACTCATTCTCTCCCGATGATCATAAAGAAAGGCTTGCCTATACGTCTTTCTAGCGTACGCGCGGTTCCTTTCGATTGGAGTCTGTCGCTACCTGGATCAATCAGCCTATTCTAGTTCGCCTTGTGTCATCCGATTTGAGGGAATTCATTGGATCGTGAAGTTGCTTCACACCTTAGGCTTCGCTGCCCTCCCGGCTAGCTATTTTCCAATGTGGTTTTGCCCAATTCGTTGAGTTACACGTTTAGGTCACAAACAGCACCGCTATGCTGCTCCTACTATGCGGAAGGTTTCCCAATCATAGTTGTTGTGCGAGGTTGAATTGGACAGTTGGTTTTATCAAGAATCTTGCCCTGTCTCACGGCTCCCTGTCTATCTATCATATTTTGAGTGACTTTCTTGCCAACCCCACTTATTTATATTATAGCATTTCTGTTTTCTATGGGTCATCATGTTTACTTTTAAACATGCAAAAATAACCAATGATGCAATCTTTGTTTTTTCTTTCTACCTGCAGGGATAGTTTTTATATGATATCCACACTCTTACACCTAAGACTGATTACAAAAGACGGAAGTAATGCAAGAATCGATTGAAGCCTTAGCGCTTGAGCTTCGCATCTATAGAGAGGTAAGCTATTTCTTAGCTATAAATAAGTAAGCAGCTACTTCTTTGCTATTGAGCGGTAATCCCTATTTATTTTAGATATTTGTTCAACGAGAACGAAAGAAAACCACAAAGAAGAGGTGGGTGTAGTAAAGGATTGAAGACCTTATGTTCGAGATCAACCGAGGAGCTGATAATGCCATTCAAAATCCAATTCAAGTCCAAGATCCCGGCTAGGAGAAAGAAAGGATGTATCTCATGGAAGAGAATCCGCTTCCACGGGGGTAGCGTGCTGAACCGAGGGGAGGAAAGATCATTCGTAGACCTTTATCTGAAAGGTGGTGAACAAGTTGCCCCTGTTGGCTGGCCCGAAGTAACTCCCCACTTCGAACGCGGGTCTCTGGAAATGGCAGATTTCTTTCTTCGATCGGAGTTTGCACGAATCTGAGGAGATTCATACATAACTATTCACCTAGTAGTTAAATACGAATCGAATTGAGCGCGACTTCTGCTCATCAAAAGTGGGATAAAAGTGGGATTTAGTAAGCGTATTCTAACTAAATAACAGAGCTGCTGAAGGCAGAGGACTCTTGGCCCTATCACACAATAGGTATAGAGTTTTAAGTGAGCTTTGAAAGAAGGTTAGACGATGAATCTAGGGCAGCAGATTACACTGCAAAAAAAAGAAGTACATCGGCTTAAGCAAAGGAATTAATTCTTTGAAAAGAGGCCCTTTATCCTAGGGGTAGGGAAGGAATCCGCTGACAACGAGCTCCGCGCTCAAAGATGCCATAGAAGCGCTTTTAACGCGCGTTTAGCAAGCTTTGAGTAAGAAGGTGACGACCTATTCGACCCGGACGGTTTTTGCTTAAAAAAGATGAGTTCCTTGTTCAAACTCTAATCGTGGAGCAACAAGGTGATAGGGCGGTACTGCTTTAACGTTTGCGGGGCAGGGATCTTTTGATCAGTGTGAGGGCTGAGAGTCTTTTTGTAGGAGACTACTTGGCCCAGGCTTCGTAGGTTGGACAAGGCTTTTTTCAGGCAAAATAGCGAAGGTTGGTGGTCAAATAGCCAAGGGGGGTGTTGACCTATTCGACTTCGTTTCATCGGTTCATACTTATGAGATGGAGGCTCCTGGCGCAAACTGAGGGCAGGGAAGGATGCTATTTCATTCTCTTAGATCAAGGAAGACTCCAAAGGAGCTCTTTCATTGAAGTGTCTGCCGCCCGGCCTGGTTACCCCAATCCTTAAGTATTTTCGTGCCATGATCTTATCATTGAATAATCAACGCAACTTATTTTTGTTGTTCACCGCTGGATGATAGATTGTTTGGCGGCGATTACTAAACTAAGGGTCCGCGATACACTCCCCTGATCTGCTATTCTATTATCTCAAAGTATCGTCGAGGTATCCAGGTTTCGCCCCCTAGTGGTATAGTTCAATCTTTAGGGGCATCAGGGACAGCGAGAAGATTCTCAAAGAGATAACTCGCATATGAAAGAAGGGATGCTTCGCTTGCCATTGAAGGCGGTTCCTGCTTCTAGCGCGAAAGCAGGACAACGCAAAGGGAGGTAGCGCAGCCCACCTAACAGAAGCTAGAAAGGCTATAGGCGCGAAATAAAAGCGAGCCGGGAATTCGGCATTCTCGTATTACTTGATCGAGACATCAGTAATGGGTTCAGTCAGGGTTTCAGAGGAAGCCAAGCGAGGTGTTTACAGCCACTCAGAATAGATTCACAAAATGAATCGCACATATTATATTGATCTCTGCCGGTAAGAGATTTGTAACGAGGTGATTCCCCACCATGAAGCATCGACCTATTCGCGCACCTGTAATCTCGATTCACTACTCCGGTTTGGGATTCGTGGTCTGTTTGCCTCTCCGAGATCCGCCTTTCCGATTTGAGATCCCTAGTTCCCCGACGCTTCGTTATGTGCCGCTAGTGAATCTCAATAGTTGCAAGT
>Ga0228600_1000048_pt1 | contig 15538 bp, 10 predicted proteins | sample CRU5metagenome_FD_182730 | JGI IMG/M metagenome (GOLD analysis project Ga0228600, IMG submission 182730) | Spruce roots microbial communities from Bohemian Forest, Czech Republic - CRU5 | ecosystem: Host-associated > Plants > Roots > Unclassified | place: Czech Republic: South Bohemian Region... | reverse complement strand
TTTACCTTATCTATCTTATGCTGAACTATCTTATGCTGAACTATCTATTGAATCATGGAGTAGCATCACAGAAACAACGAATCACCACAGCACACTTCATCATGAGCATCCATCATATACATCATATACAACATAGATTCATATCTCAAACAACAGCAACAGCAGCATCCTAACCAGTTAAAGATCCAGCAGTATCGGTGTAGATAAAATTGACACTTAGACCTTTCTCATTCTCATTTATAGAGTTTAGGGTATGTGTCTACTTATATTCTCTTTTCATGAGTGGAGGGTAGGGTAATAGGTTGTTTCTTCCCTTTACATTAGCAGATGGACATAGGGATCAGAGGAAAGGGAGTGAGGATCCGCTAGGAATACAGTGTCTCCTTCCGTACCCGTCCCACCCTCTAGCAGTGAGTATCAGTCAAGTGCACTTCGGCATGATTAGTTGTCATTCATGTGATCGAGATTACTCGTCCGATAAAGACGGACAATTTAAATGACCTTAAGGAAAGCCCATACAGGAAGGACAGAGATGGTACAGTAAGGGCAGAAATGGTGTAAGGAGATAGATAGGTTGAGAATCGATATACCTGTCGATGGGTTTCCTAGCTGCTGGATTCTATAGATACCTTTCAGTCTCGTATTGGAGAAATCTTTCCCTACCGGTATGGCTGCTGATGAAATCTATTACATATATAATACATTAATATACTTCGGAGTTGGATTTGACTAGATAACTCCGGAGAACAAAACCTTTGGAGATGAACACGAAGTTTCTATAATTACATATATATAGCGACTACCGCTGATCTGATATAGTTCGCGAATCTACCCGAGCCGGGGAGGCCCCGCCTTAATGTGTCCTAAAATGGAAACCCATGCGTTCGACCGGAATGTAGCCTTTTCGTGAGACCTTCCGCCCGATCCCATTCCGAATTCGGCGTACGATGGTCCAATCCTGTTTCTTTCTTAAATAAGGAACGTGACGTCTAACTTACTTACTTACTTGCTTACTTACTCGATCTTATTCCTTTTCCACTGTTTCTGTTTCACCTCGTTCCTCATAGTTGAAAGAGTATGTTTCGGGTAGCCCAGGGTTGCTTGGACAACTTCCGCTCCCGGTTATACAACTTTGATGGGGCAACATCTGTGTAGACCATTTTAAGCTTCGCACAGGTTCGGTCACTTACGGCTTTTCAGCCCACGAACCATCACGAGGTTCGGCTGCTAGAGCAATAGGAGCACGAGGGATCCGGCTCAATGGCAGCACGAGGTTTAGCTTTGCAAGTCATTCTCATTGTTTGTTTCACGAGGTAAGAAACTATGTCTTCTTCCACGAACTCATTGTTATGCGTTACCTCCCTTTGTTTGGTAAGACTCCAGAGACTCGGCCGCTTACAGCTTTCAGCTTCCATCCCAAGAACTCCGGATGATGCCCAGCGCACTAGCAGCAGGAGGTACGGGTGAAAGATTATAAGCCCACGAAGTAGCACGAGGTAGGCCACCAGACCAACCGGCTATCTCGGGATGACTAGCGAAACAACAAGCTAGCGAGGATACAGCCGAAAAACGAGCGTAAATAGGTTGAGGTCAAAGTGCTTATACCATAACACCTTGGTTGGCCAGAAGGGGACTACTTTTTATTCATTAGGGCATTGACATTATCTTATCTAAGCGAGCATCCATGTATAGTAGCTCATTTCCATGTATAGTAGCTCATTATGTATTTCATTATGTTTGTACGGATATCTCTGGAGGCATCCAAAAATATGTACAGTAGCTCTTCAAAGCCGTTACCAATACTAGCTTTGTTGGTTGAACCAAGCGTAAGTATGCTTCATAAATGTAGTACAGGTCTTTCTGTAGCGGCCACAAAGAAGTACGCTGCTATGATGAGCCGGCGAGCAATAGAAACTGGCTTTGAAGCAGCCGTAAACAATGGTAAACTATGATCTTTCCTTGCATGGATCCCTGCTTTAGTAGACGTAAAGAATGTCCAGTAGGCAATGAATAGCGGGCCCCTAATACTGTTGCAGCTCTGAAGAGCCGGCATATAGTAGAGGGTGAGTAGTTCTCCCTGCCTTAGGAGAGCCCTAAAGATAGTACGGGGAGCTAAGATGCAGCCGGAAACAAAGGTCCAGGGTTAGGTTGATCCTGGCTACTGAGTGTGGTTCGAGCCCAAGTGAATCCTGGCTACATTATCTAAGCATCTAAGCGAGGATGTATCTTTATTTAGCGTCTCAAGGAGTTTGGATACTTGATTATATTTTGTTTAGAGACCTGTACTACAATAATTAGTGCACCTAAACCTCTACGATAATAGCTACTGTACATATTTCTAGCTGCATCTGAGGTACCCGTACTACGATAATGAGCTAATGAAACAAACCTTTATAATAGCTCCTGTACATATTGGTGGCTGCATCAGAGGAGTCACCTGTAACACATTTATTAGTTCTACTTACGCTAGCTGGGCTGGTAAACCTCGGACTGCCCTCGCTAGATGGTTGTCGGGCTGATAAGCTGTATCCTGTACCTCGTGCTAGTTGTTGGGCTGGGAAGCATCCTTACCTCGTGCTAGTTGTTGGGCTGGATCCCTTTCTCTCGTCTCGCTAGCTGGGGTCATATGCCCTAGCGCTTGCTTATCTTGTCTTGGGCCTCGTCTCGTACTTATATTTATGGGCTGATAGTGACCGAAACCCATAGCTACTCTCTATCAATTGAAATAGCTCACCGAATATAGGTTTTCAACCCGAAATCATCGGATGCTCATGAAAACATCCAACCTAACCTACCTCCTACTGACTCTCTGAACCCTACCTCCTGTCTGTACCATAGCGGGGCTGGGGGACCTCGTGCTGCTAGTTCTTGGGCTGGAAGATGCAAGCTGGAAGCTGGCTAGTTCGATAGCTGGCTGGGCTGATCATCTTTGAACCGGACCTCGTACTTCTCTTGCTGGGCTGATCATCTGTATCCTGTACCCCGTGCTAGTTGGTGTGGGCTGAGAAGCTGTTACCGAACCATAGCAATTGGGCTAATCTGTCAGTGCTAGTTGTTCTACTCACTGGGCTGGGGTACCTCGTGCCGCTTCTATCGCTAGCTGCTCCCACCAATAGCTATTCTCGAGAGCTATCTAACCTTCCAAGCAACCTTACCTGCCTACCTTGACTGATTCTATTGACCGAACCAAGCCATCGAACCAAGCAATATCACCATCGCTAGGGGAATAAATAAAGGGCTGGGCTATGATTCTTTTTATTTATGTAATATGGCTTTATGTCTGTGGGTGGAGCTCTGACGCTTCGAAGCTACTTCCCAGTATGACGGGCAGTGCTTTTGAATTTATCTCTGCTGCCCGGGCGCTGATGCATGAATGGGGGCTCTCTATATTTCTTTTCCAAGGGAAGGGGGCCGGCCTACCTTACTTAACTCCACCCCCATAGAGTCCGTCGATCGTTCATTAAGGATATTGGTTGGATGCATGCGAACCCGTAAGCAACGAAGGAAGATCATAAAGGAGCAGGTCAATATAGATAATGTACTTAGCGACAGCGAACAGCATATCGGGCATGGTTTCATTATTGGGTTTTGTTGGGTAGAGCGCTTATGCTTTGCTTATGGCCCGAGGTACGGGGCTAGGGTATCCTACCGCCTGTCGCGCCCCTGTCAGAAAGACCTTGAGGAAAGAGAATCAGTCTGCCTAGTCGGTCTGGAGAACCAATGAAACTTACAATCGGTACCTGGGGAGTCGAACCCCAGCCCAGGAAACCCTCGTACCCAGTATTGTACCAGTCTTTAGAATATCGCCTGGAGCTCCAACAAGGTGTCATTCAAATATTCATAATCGTTCAAGACTGCGCCATAAGATCGAGTTTGAGTTTCAAATAGACTATACTTATATATCGCTCAAGGCTGCTTGCAATTCTTAGATTAAGTAAGTTTGTGAAAGCACCAGCGCTTCGTCCCACACCCCAACCAGTTCGAGATGGAGATTGAGACCTCGCATTGAAGGGAGCAGCAAAAGTGGCAGAGTCCGCCTTCCCGAAAACTAGTCTATCTTGATCCAGCACCCCTAGCAGATTATGCAGTTCTTTCACCATCTAGCTATGGTATTTCATTCCTTCCACCACCAGGCTTTGCTGCACCGTGCTATGGAACATTCCTTTCACCAGTTTCTGCTTTTCGGGATCGAGATACGGAGCCTGTTAGTGATCGTGACCCAGATTCTGATGTTCCAGATCGATAGCGAGATCCTGAGTCTGATGCTCATGGTAGAGATTCAGATTCTTACCTTTGTGATCGTGATGAAGAGTCTGATGCTCGAGAGTCAGAGCCAGATGTTCCAGATCGGGATTATTATATTCGTGATAGGGAGTAAGAACTCAACCGCCTGCACATCCATCATTGACCCACTCCCCATCTAAACGGCCAATATTTTACTATGTTCTTCGCCCAATTAATAATACCACATTATGAAGCTATTGACCGGAGCTGGAAGGTCTCACTACGATCGGGCTATGCCTACATATCTTATTCGGTTCACCTCGATTGACCGGGCTCACTGAACACATCTGTTGGGCCTGTCACGGGACCAACTAAGTGGACGAACGGGGCAACAAAACTCAACACGACTTCAGGAATTACCGGTTAGATCATTTGAATCACGAGCTTTTCTTTTTGTTATCGAAGCTGAGCTCTCTCGATGCCTAAACTTAGGTCTTCGCTCGCTATCTGCTCTTCTCCTGTAGGTCCCCTGCCGGACACAGGCGACACCTATAAATGCTTTATTTCATCATATGACCCTACCCCTCCACATCTTATAAAGTGATCCATAACATCTAACCGGACCTGCAGTTCGTTATCCCGGACCAACTAGGAAGACGCAAAGGACATTCATCAAGAGACCTGAACCCAGCTATTTATATCTTCGAACGGATCGGGTAGGGCTTACAATTCGTACCTAGGGGTCATCTTCACTAGCTGAACCCAGCAGCAATAACATATGTCAATTACTCACTGTTGCAAACAATAGTGACGTTACCCATATTTGTTGAACCGTTCCTACCTTTTATATCTAGCTATTTTACTTGGAATCACTACCTACCTGAAGAAGGCCACCTCGTCGTCCCCACCCTTACCCTGGAGAAAGGATGAGTTGGTTGCAAACTACACCTGTACGATGAGCTATTGCTCATGAAGAACAAGACCAGAAGGAAGGGCTATTAATCAGATAGACACATTAGGCTCTCATTAGTAGGTGAAGACAGACATGAATTAATTCTATTAACAGGTTCAAACAGAAACACTTTGAGTATTCTCATCTATTAAGATCATGTCGGTGGAATTACTATAAACACTGTAGCATGAAATTCATTTCTATTCGTCCGCATCAAAGCAGGATTTGAGCTATTGTCATGCAGAAAGGAACATATGTTCCTCTACTCACTGGAGCTACTACTTTCTTATCTACTACACTTATCCACTTATTACCGAATTTGGCATCGATTTAATATCTCCATTCATTAGAGAGACACATTAGGGTTTACGAGGAGCATTCGACGAGCTTCAACGAGCTTCATTCGACAACCAGTAGTAGCACATTATTTTACGAGCAGCTTTTCACGAGCTTATATTACCTATTCGTTACGAGAAACATTACAGACACAATGAAAACTCCATCATTGACCGAGGTGTATCACACAATTACTATCTCTAATCAGTAGGGAGTTACAAGCTGATTCACATACGATATTAACTACCCTCATTCGAACATGTCAAACCATCATTCCCTAGACATTCATCTCCATTAATCCCGAGGGTGCATCATTATATAAGATCACCATACTCTATCTAGGGACATGTGTAGATTATATTACGAGATTGTTGCCATCATTCGAACCATTTCGATCGAGCATCTATCGTCACACAAATCTACACCAAGTGCATCGTCTAATAACAGATAGATTATGTTCTCTCTATCAATCAGAGGGCAAGTACACGATTGAAATACAGCGAAGAAACCGAGGCAACCTCAGCCACAACCGAGGTGAATGGACAGCGACCGAAAGGGGTTGAGTTGGAACCTTCAATGAAGTTTCAACAGGCCTTAAATTACATATTTTATTATAGAAACACCCAGCACACCCAATAGCCGGATAACCACACTTTATATAGGGTCTTTAGACACTTTCCTTCATAAGGGAAGGGAAGGAATATGGTTAAGACTAGGATAGCTCTATGCTTTCTATTAGTAGTATCCCTTGTACACTGGGGAAGCGTCCCCAAACCCCTCTATAGGTACTCTGCTTTATAGGATTCTTTCTTGATAAGTGTAGGGGTGAGGTACGAACCTCCCCAGCTTCACTCCTATTATTAGTTTATAGATTGTTAGAGTAATAGCTTTACTATAAGTCCTAGTCTTATAGATTTAAGAGTTAATAATAACTATAACTAGGGATATAGAGTAAGGAAATATTAAGTATGTTTTAAGTTCTTTTAAGTATTAAGAGTAGTAAAGATTATAAGAAAGAACTATTATGTAGTTTAATGTGTTTCTATATTGAAGATATAAAGTATAGGAGCTAGTCAGTATCTTATGGTTAGATAAAGTATCCTTAGTTATTGTTAAGTATGCTTTAAGTATTAATAGTTGGTATAGGAAGTTGTATTAGAAGATTGAAAGTCTGCTTATGTAGGATCTATTACTAGCTACAAGGATATAATAAAAGTACTCAACTTGACTAATTCAAAATATTTGAATACAATGGAACAAGATTCAATTTCTTAAGTAAGAGTAACTATTAAAGAGGTATTAATTCCTACTAATCTCAAAGGTATTATAAGGAGTCTAAATAGAAATAAAATAGAGTATTAGCCTTATTCCTTCCCTTATGTGGGTGTGTTTAGCCAATATTGGATGAAGGGTGCTTTTATTATCTAAAATAGAATAAATATCCGAAGTTAGAAGCACCTAAGGTGTGGTTCATGGGGAGCGATTATCGTCGATTTTTATATAGTAAAGTCGATCACTTCCCTTCACTCTAGGGGTATTAGGGGTTACAAGCAAGTCCAAGTAATTCAAAGGCTAGCTAGATAGATAATATAGGATGTAAAAGCCCTGAATCTCAAAAGTGTGGCAAGGGCCTTCTTAAGAGATAAATGGCGAGTCAAAGCCCTGGATTCAATCTCGAGTCAAGCCGATGAACTAATGGGTTGTGCGTTCCACCACCTAATACCTATACCCCTTTCGTTCGGTCAGTCGCTGTCCTTCGTCCCAGTTTCTCTGAGGTTGCTGGGTTCTTCGTTTTCGATCGAGATACACCTCCTATAAAACTAGGTCAAAATGTATCTGATCTTATAAACGATGCACTCTTGGGATTGAATGAGTTCATTATAGTCTATTTTGATAGTGATTTTGCAAGTGATTTAATGAAGGTTGCTGGTTGCTTTCTCGCCGTAAGAGTAACCGAGTAGATAAAGCCAATTTAGGAAGGATTGCTAAATTATAGCTCGCGAATTTAGGAAGGAGAGCTTGCTCGACGGTAGGAGGGCAAGGAAGGTCCAAGTTCCAAAAAGTCAAGTTAGATATAAGTCAAGTACCGTTAGGAGCTCACCTTCTTATATCTTATCTTATTATATCTTATTTAGTGAATCTTGAGGCGAAATTCCCCATTATGGGAGAATAGAACCCAGCTCCGTCCTATTCAAGTTCAATTCATAATAATTGGGTTAGAAAAGAAAACATAACCGAAGAAAAACAGCTTACTTCGGGGGGGCGCTATCTCCCAGGAGGTAAAGTTCTCAAAAGCTAACCTTCTTTTATTTTACGAATCTATGTCTATGGTCGAATTAATCCAACCCTCATAGGAGGAGGCCGTTTAGGGGCCAGGCTATAGTTAAGGAGAGCTGTAGATCAATGGGTTAAAGATCAAATGCGAATGGAACTGATAGGTATGTAGCTCGGGGCGGTAGTGTGCTTTTAGGAAGTGCTTTTTATTCAGTAGTGACGAAGTTTATAGATGAAATGCCTGTAATAGGATGATGAGGTAAATCGCCTAAGCCTCTGTCTTTGTCTTTGCTGGTGGTTCCGGATAAACGGGTGAAAAAACCACTGCATTTTCCTCTGCCTTTACTGGGTGATCAAGTGCCCTTGCCTCTGCTGGTGAAGCTGCTTATTCAACTCGGTTAGTTGGCTCAGATGCTTCCTCTCTAGCTACCTGTGCCCTTGCCTCTCCAACTGAAGGATATGAAACTGCTTAAACGGTAACTATTTATGCTAAAACTGGTGGTTCAACCCGGACTACTGGCTATCGAACAGGAAGAGATGCTAGTTAACGAGGTGCTGGTGAATCTGCGTATGGAACTGAGCGAAGGGAGGCTGAAGCATGAAGGGATGCTAGTAAGGGAACTAGGAATGCTTCGGGCTCTCTAATTGGAATGGATGCTGCTACGGGTGCTGCCTCTCTAGCTGCCTATGCCTTAGCTGCTGGAGCAACGGGTTCAACTGCTGCTATTAGTGCTGCTACCTTTGTGGGGTTGGGGTCTTATTTTGGTCCAACTGCCTTTGCTTTTGATGCTGAAGAAGACCTAGAACCACCAATAACATAGGCGGGGGAGAGAGATCAACCATAGTAATAAGCAGTTCGAGGGCCAATAGCAGCTAGGCTTTTGAACCGGTTGTTTACCCAGCAGCTTTAGTTCGATCTGATTCATATGCTGCCTTTCCTAAATAACATAAAGGATAAATTCGTATATTCCTCATTATACGATGCATTCTTCGCACTGGGAACGTATGAATTTCTTACAGTTATAACTTTAAATTCTTATAAAAGTTCTTGCTACCGGTCTGGTTTGCTTAGTAAAACGCCCTAAAATGCGTCTGGTTTATATAGTAAAACGCTCAAAGATGTATATAGCTTCCTGAATGAAACGTTCCATGCCCTATAAAAGAAAAGTGCGTCTGGTTTGCTTTATCAAATTCCCAAGATGCGTCTGGTTTTGTTTCTAAAACGCTCCAAGTGCTAATGGTTTACCGGGTTAAATGCCCGCGTCTGGTTTGTTTTTGAAAACGACCCAATATGCGCCTTCTTTTGTTTTGAAAACGCCCCAAGTGCTAATGGTTTGCTTAGTCCAATGCTCCATGTCCGTCGTGTGTCTGGGTTTCTTCCTTATATATGTTCTATTTTTACGCCTACCGGCCCCTTTATCGCTCGTTTACGGAGCTGAGGCTGTATTACCCCATTAGAATTCCTAGTACCTTCACTTCGTGTATCCCTACATGACCCTATACCAGATGAAGAACATAGGACTGCACGGTTGATTGAGCTATAATCTCTTTACGAGAAATGCTTAACTGCCTTAACACATTCGTATCTATCGTAAGCATGTTGCTAAAACTTACAATAATAAAGTTTCACCTCGATCATTTGCAGTGGGAGAAATGTCCCAGAGTTATAAAGATGAAAAGAAACCTTTCTCTTGTAGCTCCTAGCACAAAGATATCACATCATGTCCAGTCATCCCATCCATTTATTCTAAGCAACACCCCAAAGTATTCACCCAGACTTGTGTACCTCAGCTTGCTTTACATATTGTCCCTATTTATTACAAAGGAAAAGGGGCTGTAGTAAAGAGTCCAATTCTAAACCTGATGGTTTACCTTTTCCTGGTGGTATCGAGCATGAGCTTCAAGGTCTCATTACTTAAGAAGAGCTTGCTCTTATTCTATCCTTTAATCCGAGTAGCCGAGTACCATATGGTAAATGCTGAGACCATCAGAACCGATTAGTAAGTTCTCTCTCATATATCTAGTAGATTTCATCCTTTTCTTTATGGTCGCATTGCAGCCATTAACCCCATAGATTGGGACTCGGGGCATGATCCTTCATCTCCTGCATCCCCATTTACATCCTTTTAGTATCCACTCTTTCCTTTTCTTAGAACCTTTTCAGTGCTTCTCCATTTCTGAGAGTCGGCCCTTCTTATTTGTTCCTACTGAGCTTCCTGCCTATATTTAAGAGTGCTTTTCTACTTTAGAGTTTGCTAGTTATCCTTGCTCACATGACTTAGAGCCTCAGGTCACACTATTCAGAGAAAGATTCCTTATCCTCCCTTTCCACCTTCTTTGCCTCATCCTATCACTTTATAGCCTGGCAAAGAATAAGGTCCTTACATTAATGCGATGGATGTATTTCGATCTGATAGGGATCTTCTTCTCATTCTTGGGTCATATCTATCTCTTTTAGACCCTACACTTGGGGCATGCTTTGGTCCCCCTTCGCCACCCCTCCCTTTTATTTGACGCTTCCTTTTCCTCTTTTCCCTCCCCTAGTCATTTTGGTCCATCCTTTACTAGGGGCATCCACCCGACCTTGTTTCTCTCTCGTTTACACTGATTGCTATATGTGTTAGCATTTTCAGAATCCATAGCTGCAGTACTCATGCAGCATAATTCTAACCATCGTGAGCATGCCATATATTACATCAGTTGCTCCCTTATTGACTAAGAGATTCACTACTCTCCTATAAAGAATCTTTGCCTAGCTGTCGTGTTTACCACTCAGAGACTCTGACACTACATGTTAGGACAAGAGTCCCATGTTATCTGTCAATCTGATCTTCTCTGTTATCTCATGTCCAAACTAGCTTTATCAGATCATGCAGCTAAATGGATCCTATTGTGTTAGGGATTTTATCTTCACTTTATAGCGCAGAAGTCCCTCAAGGGACAAGTCATTGTCGACTAGTTAGCTGACTCTGCTATGCCTGATTCCCCATCAAAGATCCTTCGCTTCCAAATGAGAATGTGGTAGAGGAATCCCTTTTCATTGTTGAGCCTAATACTTGGACACTTTATTTCGATGGTGCCAAAAATCAATCTGGTGCTGAGGTAGGTTTCTTTTTCCGAACACCTAAAGACAATACCCTATACTTTACTTTTCGTCTAGACTTGGAGTGCACCAATAATTTTGTAGAATATGAGGCTCTTATCCTCGGTTTATGCACACTGTTGGACCGCGTGCTCCCTACAAATCTTTAGTTACTCTTAGTTGATCATTAGCCACTACTCGTGATACCCTCCTATCTTACTATCATAAAATCGCAGTTGGCTTGCTTTCCTACTTCCACTATTATGATTTTCATTATATTTTACAATAAAAAAACTTCCAAGCCAATTTCCCTACTGCATTCACCACTTTAGGTTCTTTCTCATCCCATATGGACATTCCCAATGACTGCCTCTTTTGAGAAGCTATTGAGTATCCTGATACTATTTTTACTCTTGCTGTTGAATCTCTCTCCTATCTTTTGGTTGCATCCATAGATGAGATTCCTGAACAAGCTCTCGATGGTTTTTATCCCAATGAAGTGAAATCTCTAACTTATCCTTTTGATGCACATAACCAATCTCGCATACCTTAGTTTCCAGACATTTCCACCTATTTATCCACAGGTGTCCTTCACCTAAAATCTTCTACCCACAAGTATCGTTTCATCTGTATGTGTAGTCATTTTGTCCTCATTAGTGGGATCCTTTACAAAAGGGGCTTCGGTGGAGTCTTTTTACGTTGTATCAACCATCCAGAGACTTCTACCATTCTCGAGCAAGCTCGGAGAGTTTGTGATAGACACTTTGGAGTTCATGCCACCTACTCCAAAGTGTTGTTGCGGAGGGTTACGACTCGACTGGCCCACCTTGTGCTTAGACATTCACAGTTAATTAAGACCTCCTCTTTATACTAGTGCCACGCGCGCATAGTACATACTCCTTCCAGAGACCTTATACCTATTGAGTTTCCTTAGAAATTTTCACTTTGGGGTTTTGACCTCTAGGACTTATACATCCTACCTCCTTCGATGGACATAAGTACATCATTACAGCCACTGACTATTTCATGAAATGGGTAGAGGCTATGTCTTTAACCACCATCATTAGCCGTGTGATTGCAAAGTTTATACTGCACCATATTGTTTTAATATTTGGAGTGCCCCATACTATTATCACTGATAATGGTACGTAGTTACATTCAATTCAAGTGAATAAGCTTTTTACTAAGTACCACATCATGAAAAAGTTTTAGACACCATATTTCCTCACCCATCGGATGGATGAGCGACTTCCATTATAAATAATTCAAAAGTAAGTTTGAAAGCTAAACCCAGTTGGTGGTAAATCATCAATTATGTGGATCACTAGCATAGGAGGCTATAAACCCCATAACTACCCTCCAAGCAAAGTCACTAAGAGTAGCAGTTTAAACCATTAATCCAGAAGCATAAATAGTTTACCGAGCTTACCTTGAACTAGTGAGTGATTCTAGTAACCCAGTTTATTGTCCAGTAGTTTAATAACAAGTAACATATAAAGCAGCAGTAGTAACACCACCAAGAGCATAGGTAGGAGAGGGAGAGTAGATAGGAGAGTGGAGATCCTGTCTCCTGAGTCCTTCCTGGTTAAAGAGTAAGCTTTAAACTGGGAATAGAGCTTGTGTGGCTAGCTAGAGTGAGAGTAAGATAGCTAGACCTAGTGTAGAGCTAGAGAGAGCTTAACTAGGATTGGTGAGTGAGAGAGCTTATCTTGGAAGCTCTTAGAAGCTTAGGTTTTATAGCTAGACCCGGAGAGAGCTTACTTAGCTTAGATAGCTAGATTGGTGTAGATCTTGGGATTGGATCACTTTCCTTGAGAGGTGGAGATAGCATGGCCTAAGAGCTCAGCTAAGAGCCTGCCTCTCCTGCTACCTTTCTCTATTCCTATGATGCCTATATTGATGGAGAAACTCAAATAGGAAAGGATGCTAGCTTGGATGCTGAAGAAACTCCTGTAGCCTTTGCCTTTACTACTGGGTCATTCACTGATTCTAGGTAAGTGATGCCTTGTGCTTATATATTGGATCATTTATAAGGAATGAAACTGAAACTACTGAATCAATTAGGTATAGATTCTCTAGTCGCATTTGTGTTTGATCCAGCGATTATAGAGTGCCTCACGTATGCAGTTCCAGATCGAGAGCCTCTAACTCTATATCTTGTTTACTAAGTTACAGCTTTTGCTCGATGAGCAGATCTGGTTAAAGTTCCTTCTATTTAAGAGCTAATACCAGAAGCAAAGATACACAGAGCTAGACAAAGACATGGATTCAATTGACCGAGTAATGGAAACAAAAGTAAGGGTAGGTGGACTTGTTTCAAATCCATTTCCATATTCTGTTCAAGGGCCAGTCTCGAAGGGCATGGCAATAGACTTCTTTTTTTATGGATGGAGTGAAGGCCATAGAGGTAAAGGTTTTAGAGCCAAAGTCCATTTTATAGTAAGTAACAGAGTTGGTTGTTGACCTTGATCCAGTTAACGGGAGTGATTCATATCTAGTTCCCATTCAAGAGTAACCCATTGATCTAGAACCACTAGTGGCATCTAAGCGCGCATCAGTGTAGATCAAATCTCCACTTAATAGGAGCACGTTTTAAGCCTTTTTTTAGCCCAGTTTTTATTATTCTCAATCGGCGAAGCCTCACAATTCTACCGTTCTTTAGACAACAGGGACGCTAGTGAGCATGAAGGCACTTTCTCTCTTTACGGTCTTTCTCAATAGACAACAGGGACGCTAGTGCCTTATGAACTGTCTTAAGGGAGACCGAAGGAGTGTCTCTCTTTACGGCAAACCGAAAGAGTAGGTGTTCTCTCTTTACGGCAAACCGAAGGAGTAGGTGAGGGAGACTGGCCTTATGAACTGATGGGAAGCCCGAGGAAGGCGAGGACCTTTCCTCATGAACGGACGGACGGATGCGAAGCCCGAGGTAGGCCATTCTCCTCTTACTTACTTTCTTTCTTAATGGATGCACCGATCGGACAAGTTATGGTTGTTCTCAGTCGGCGAAGCCTCACCACCCAAGGAGAACATTTCAGAGGAGGGCTGTTTGTAGAAGAATACTCTAGGGCAACAGGCTGTTAGTACACGCCGAAGGACAACCCGAGGAAGCGAGTTCAGACCTGCCTTATGAACGGATGGAAAGATACGAAGATGCAGATTAGGAACGGAAGGCAAAGCCCGACTTAGCCTTCAAAGCTTATTCATTATATCGTATTATAAAGATCATGCATGCAGCTAAGCTAATTACATTATAGAGCCTTAAAGAGAAAGAGAGAGAGTCACAGCTGGGCTGCGCTGGGCTGGCAGACATATCTATTCCACAGAGAGAGAAGATGCATGGCAGAGACGATGCAGCCGTATCATCACTAAACTTTACCAGTCTTTATGAGCCAGAGTAGGACACACCCTAGACGCAGCAATCGCTTCAGCCCTTAGACACCGGGATTCAAACACACTCATGCCCAGAGGAACCGCCCTTAGACAGGACTTCTTTACCTGAGACAGAGAAGCTCTCACCATCTCATCTATAATGGCCGTTATCCCCATACCAACTAACTAATAGTCAGGCCTTCAAACACTACTGACTGAATGACACATTTGTGAAGGAAGATGATGTACAGATACATCACAGGCACAGATATCTATAGCTAGGTACATATAATCCTTATGCTGACTCTTTGCACTCTTTCTCTCCTTCTGCTTGCTCTTTCTCTCCTTTCCTGTACTTATACTTATTCCTATTCGTTTCTTGCTTGTACTATTCCCTCCTACATTCAGAGAGGAATAGATCTCCAGCCAGGGGGATTTCACTCATTCATTAATTCTTTCATCTCCTTTCCAGGATTTGATTTGACTGATTGATTGAGTGATTGGATTCAAGTCAAGTGAGTGAGTGGATTCAAGTCAAGTGAGTTATATTCATTATGTGTACTTGATTTCATTTATTTCATGGATTTCAGGAATTCTGAAGATGATTGTTTTCACCATGTATTTCTTTTCTATTCGCATGTCTCCCCCCAATGTGGAGCTCGGCATTGCGCGCTATTGGCGTAACGTATTGAAAGCTAAGTAAGTAAGAGAAGAGATAAGGATGGCTCACCCGAGCCCAGAGGCATGCTCGTAAGGAAGGTGTTATGCCTAGCCTGGTCCAGGTAGGCAAAAGTCCTATAGCGCCTAGCCTGGTATGCCTGGCATGTGGCATGAGGAAGGTAGGCATGCATGAGGGAGGATAGGCATGAGTGCGCCCAGATGATGTGGGCTCGTAATATGCTAGGGTAGGCATGCATGGCAGTAGTGCCTAGCCTGGTATGCCTACCATATCATAGTGGGGTCTCCCTCCCTTATTCTAATACGTTACATATCTCTTATTGGCTTATCTCCGGCTGTCTTCTCCATCTATTGAGTCTATTTCTCCATTTTGACTGGTTCCTATTGGCTTTCCTTTCTTTGCCAACTCCCTTAACACGTCTCCTATGTTAGTTGCTCGTGCTTGCTTGTTTGCCTACCGAACCCTTATTGCGCTTCCCCTAGACGGGTTACTCCTAACCTTGCGGCAGAGATGATACCTTGGGGAATTTTATTAGTCCCCCGGACATAGATAGATCTACTTTCTTTATAGATTTCTTCCAGCAAAATGGGTTACAGGAAGATGCCACAGCACCCTCGCATGC
>Ga0228600_1000047_pt1 | contig 15684 bp, 10 predicted proteins | sample CRU5metagenome_FD_182730 | JGI IMG/M metagenome (GOLD analysis project Ga0228600, IMG submission 182730) | Spruce roots microbial communities from Bohemian Forest, Czech Republic - CRU5 | ecosystem: Host-associated > Plants > Roots > Unclassified | place: Czech Republic: South Bohemian Region... | reverse complement strand
AGTCAGTCTAGTTTCAATAACCTCTGCTCTTACGGCGCCCCAAAAAGAGATAGTAATGACTCGTATCATGTCGGTAACTAGAGAGTGAATAAAGAGGCGGAAGAACGGATCAATATTATCTATGTGATAACCGTGACCAGCCATTCACCCTAACTTGCAGCCCACCCCGACCGGCTTGACTTTGTCGATTCGCATTGATTCGCCACTCTGTGAGATTGATGATATTTTTTTTTTAAGAACTTATTTCCTTTCCTATTTCTAGCGTCGAGCAACTCGTCGTTCTCCCTAGCGGAATGTCTAAAGACCCTCGTTCCTTGGCATGGCAGTAGGGAACGATAGTGAAAAACAATGAGTACGATATAGCTCCACACCTCACGGCGCTTACACCTATCGCCTATCAAAGTGAAACAACCTTGTTCGAACGATAACCTTTAAAGGATTGGGTTCCCCGCTTAGATTATTTCAGCAGTTCTTCCAAACCGACTGAGTTGCCTGGTCCCGGCGCTGCAGGACCCTCGGAGTCGGCCCAAGCCCTCCTATCTTACTAGGGTGGGTTGGATCCTCGCAGTTCTCTGGATCCTCTATTAATCGCCTACCAGAATATACTATATAAATAAATATAGATCTCATTCTTTCCTTTGCTAGATAGATCTCATTCTTTCCTTCTTTCCTTCCTTTGTAGGTAGTTGGTATGCCTTCCTGGGGCATCATGTCCGAAGGTCTGCCTAGCCGCCTGTACGAAGGCCTGCCTACAAAGGCCTGGTGGACGAAGGGATATCTATCTTCGTAGCCCACTCTTTTCCTTTCCGTTGAGCCAAGCACAAGCCGAATGGTAGAGCAAGCAAAAGGTTATCAAGGGTTTTGGTCTTCACCTTTTACTCACATATAACACATTGGAGTGCTTGCTCAACCGCTTTTACTCATTGCTTGATCGAGACCAGGTTTTCTAAGATTCATGTGGGTCAGTGCTCCTCAGCCTTGAGAGCTTTATATCTAAGATATGTTAGTGCGGACAGGTATATTAATAACCTTAAAGGACCTGGAAGCTACGGAATCCTGCTTGCTCCTCCCTGTTCGGCCTATATGTGTTTTCTAGTACCTTTCCCCTTTCCCTTGGATTGGAAGGAACTCCTAGTTGTTGGTTCGGTGACGACTTGAGCTCTGAACAAGCGCAGATAGGGATTTCACCTCCCTCCCATCTGACCTCCTCTAAGGTGAAAACTCTCTGAATCTCTTTCCGTTTTGATTCTGGTTCCAACTAGCTTCATCAAGACTCATTCGAGTTCTAGTCAGGCTGATTTACAACAATGAACCTCCAACTATTATACTTATCTGATCTAAGAAGGGATTAGGGGGTGGGGATACTTTGATTTAATGAGTTCTTTGTACTGTGTCTCATTCTACTACGATCAAATCCTTGTGCTTGCTCGGATCGTTGGGTGTTCTTTCGATTAGACATTAGCCTTGCCCTCTCAAGACCCTCTATGTGTTATGTGTGTGTTATACGTCCATCCCTCCCTACCCAATTCAAGTAGACCTATCTTATGTGCTCAATCAAGACCTACCTCTGAGATACAACGACTCGATCAAGTTTGAATCAATCTTCATTGGTCGAGCAGAGAGAGTGCTCAGCTGATTGATCTTGTTAAAAGATCTCTGTGCTGAGCAATATCTCTGGTGAGTAGAGATTTATTTATCGAGAAGTGATACAACCTCTCGATTAGACCTTGCTCTGGAATAGAACTTCTGGTGGGTTGATCAAATAAAATGTGTTCTTGTTAGAGCTTTTCAACCTCTATCTATCTATCTCGAAGATGAATTGATATCTCTTTATTAAGCTTGGAGATGATTGATTAAACCTCTTGATTGATATCTCTCGATTACTCCTCTCGAGCTCAACTTCGAGCTTGGGCTGATATCTGCGATGGGTTTCTGTTCTCTACTGGAATCTCTCAATTAGACCGACCCACCCGTTCATTCAAGACCTTCCTTCTATGTTTAGTCTTACCCTAATATGTGTAGTTGGTTTGAGGGAGGAGGAGTTTGATCGCTTTCTCGTTATTCATTGCATCTCTCTCTAACCTTTGTGTATTATACACAGTCAACAAGAGAAGGGGGGGTTAGGGGTTGATAGGTGCCTTGAATCAAGAAATAAATATATTTTAAATAAATAAATCAATTAATCAATAATAAATCAATAATACAATCTCTTATCTAGCTTAAGCAAGCATAAGGAAAGCATATCTATTGCAAGCCTCTGCAAGCATCGTTAAGCAAGGTTAAGAAAGGTTATCTCTAGTGCCTCTTGGATCCTGTGTGAGTTTGGTAAGGTAGTTCAAGTGTTAGTGTAGGTAGTGTTCCTCAGTGGTAAGTGTAAATTCGTATGAGTGTAAGGGTGAGTGCTATTGTTTGTGGTGCTATCTATCGAAGGCAGTAGTGGAGGTGCAAGCTATGGAGAGTATCATTGTTGGGCTAGGACTAAATCAAATTCTATTGCTAAAGCACATCAATTTCACTAATTTAATAACCAGTTGTTGGATCTCCTTTATTCCAGAGGCTTATTCCAGAGGCTTATTAAAGTGACCATCTAGCACGTGCACAGTCTATCCCAGTTGAAGATTAGTCCATTGCCCTTCTATACGTCACCAGTTGGTGGATCTCCTTTAGCACGTCACCAGTGATCTCCTTTAGGCCATCCGAATCATAGCAATAAGTACAGTGACCTTGACGAATCATAGCAATAATAACGTCCACAGTGAATCAATTATCACATAGGATTCAAAGAGATTAGTACAGTGACCTTTAGATTCACAGAGATTAGTACAGCCGATTCACAGCCGTAGGTAGGTTCATTAGGCAAGGTAAAACAAGTGATAGAGGAGTTCAGATTTAGTGCTAAAGAAAGAGGTTGAAACGCGGGTTCATGAGCTTTTCCACTATCTTATCTTATCAGTCTGGTCGCGGTAACTGCGTATTTCCTGGTCTTACCCGGTCCCGGTAACTGCATTGGGATTAGCCCTGTTGAAGTTTTTTTAGCCCATCAGATCTAGGCTTTTTAAGACCGCTAAGATCTTATCAACACCGCGTGGTCGAGTCTATAGGTGTTGAATCTGCTTCCTGGGCACAATAACAACCCATACAATTTACCTTATGTTCATTAGGCAAGGGAACACAGGGGAAAACGGTAAATGTCAACTTCGGGCCTCTCACGGATCAAGTCACCTTCGCATAGCCTCATGTCGCCTTCTTTCGGTTCAAGTCGCATCGCCTCCAGGCCTCCTTCTAACGGCTCTATCTCACAGCTCAATCTAACGGCCTCCTTCTAACGGCTCAATAAGGTTGACCTTGCTCTCGGAAGAGCAAGCGCCCTTCTCGAACTTCGCCTTCTCACGGATAAAGACTGAGTTATAATCTCAAAGTGTTACTCTTTAGGTACGTTAAGTGACTCGACCAAAAGGAACAAAGTCGCTCACCCATCCTTTGGGTGAGGGGCGAGGAACGAAGTAGCTTTCCCGCAGCGGGGAAGGGAAAAACAAGACCTCTTCTCACGGATAAAGACTGAGTTATAATCTCAAAGTGTTACTCTTTAGGTACGTTAAGTGACTCGACCAAAAGGGGCGAGGAACGAAGTCACTCATCCATTCATGGGTGAGGGCTATAAATCGCCTCTAACGGATAAAACCCCTTTACTTTAGAGGATATGAAGCCTATTCTAACGGATCAAGTTGCCTACAGGCTTCCTCTCACGGATCAAGTAGCCTCATCTAACGGAGAAAAAGAATCCTCTAAAGGATCAAGTAGCATCGCCTCAAGTCGCATCGCCTCTCACGGATAAAAACCCCTTTAGGGCATATAAAGACTCCCTTCTAACGGTAAATGTCCACTAGGTATCTTCCCGGTTGAAATAATTGATCATGAATAGTATGACACTGACTCAGATGCTGATCCGGGCCTCTGAAAGCACCTCCTGCAGGACTGGATTCTCGTTCTGAACCGAAGACCAAAGAGAAAGAATCCCTTGTTTCTAGGATCTAGAAATCGAACCGGCATAGCTTGAGAATGTAGGCTTCTACTCACATATGCAAAGGGGTACCGAAGCCGAAAGAGTTTATTTAGGAATCTTTCCCCATAGGGGGTATGTTACTCGCGCCTAAGCTGATGTCTGGAATGCATATCTATTAAAATCTAGTGGGAAAGACTCTTTATATAACATGGTTCCGACATCGAATGATTCCCCACAAGGTGCCTGAAACTCTCATTTTGACAGCGGAAGTACATCCAGATTGTAAAAGTTTCATTCTCCGGTGCCCAATTCCTACCTTTTGCTTGGTGATTTTACTTTCGATTGAGGAACGGGGCTTGCCCTAGTATTATAGTTATTAATGATACGTAGTAAAAACAAATCGTAAGATGAATCTTATACTTCCTAGCTAGGAGGACTACCCTCTATATTGACTTCGCTACTGAGACCACTTCCAAGTAAGAGCGCAAGCCGACCATACCATCTTTGCTGCGGAGGAACCTACATGTGAAAAAAGAACCGATCATACGGAGCCCAAGGCTTGCTGCCTATGCCAGATGCTCCTTTCTTTGGAACTACTAGTTAGTCTTGCCTATGAAAATAGAATAGTCAAACAAGGTTCCTGGAGACCGTGAAAAACTTTCATCTGATGGGCATATCTCTGTATAGAAACCGGGACTTTACCCTGTTGGGTGGGGAACATCTCAATTGAAATCGGGCGATCCCATGAAGGAAACGGGCATAGAGGCGAGGGACCATACCCTGCCAGATCTACTCGTGCGGTCAGCCTATGACACATACTTTAGGACGAATTCCTGGTCATTCCTACCATTTGTTCTCATCATGCCATTTTGACCACCTTGCAGCGTCGAAACAACTAAGGCAGAGGAAGAACCCAGCAGCTCTGTCAGCTCGGTTCTTCCTCTTGTGCCTTTTGCGCGTGGAATGAATTATGAAAAGGGGTTGGCCTAATCGTAGTCAGAACAACGAGATCAAAGAATGAATAGGGGGATAGTTGGCAGGATTAACAACCTTTTTTCTTAGTGCGAAACGCATTCTCTAACGAATCTACTAAGAGGTTGGTAGGGAAAGCTTCCCGTCGAGTGGGATCAGAACGATCTTGTGTCTCCGTAGCAAATGGTCCATTTATTGATGGATCAAAAGGATCAAACTTGAGGAAAGAGCTTTGTCTTCAATAGCTTTAGCTTTTCCGGTCAGAAAGTTCAATCTGAACGATCAAGAGTTGAGAACAGTCCTTCTTTTGATTCGAAAAAGAGCGATTTCAGCAAGACAAAAAGAAGGAATGACCAACTTGCTTGTGGGATCCGCTTTTGAATCTTTAATGATTGGTCTTTCTCTTTCCGTTTCGGAGAGTGCGCAGTTGTGCGCCTAAGACGAAAAGGGATTTATTGCAAGCTATTTCGGTGCATGGTCAAGCTCCCAAGATGGAGAATTGTTTCCTAAACAAAACCACATTCACCGGTAGGAGAAGGTGCTTATGCCAAAAATGGAATGAGACGCTACTACAGAGATCAGTAGGTGATCAGTAGGTCCAGCCGTCAGTACCTTATATTACACAAACCCTTTGGCCAGCTATTCGGCCTAACCTCTTAGGCATTCGTGGACGCGAAAGGCGGCACCCCTCACTCGACAAAAGGCAAAGCAAACTCAATTCAAGAGCGAGGTTTTTAGGATCCCCTTCTGGCACGAATGAGAAAGCAGCCAGCTGAGCTGGTAGAACAGGAAAAGCAGCACGCGTGTGGAAGAAAAGGGGAGTGCTTGCGGACATAAAGACTGGACTTCGTGCGTGGGTTCGAGTTCAGTACGAGTACCTCGTAGCCGAGCTACTATTATTAAGAGATCGGGGGTTGGCGAACCCTTTGCTCAACTTGAAGTAAAAGGAAGGTGCGCACCTATGTCCATCCTAACAAAAGAAAAACCCCCCCCCTATTATTGGGCAATAGCTGCGGCAATAGCTGCAGGTTTAATTATCCAGAGGTTTCTCTCTCAATAGAAGGAATTGGGGAGTCCGGGCGCGGGAACTATCTTCGTATTGGCCGGAAGCTCTATAACCATCCCCAAAGAGAGGAAGTCAAAGATAGCTACTAACAGAGCTCAAAGCAGATAAGAAATCGGAAGAGACAGACGCAAGGAAGATCAGAGGCCAGAGGAGGCTCGAGAGACCTCTCGTCCTAGCAGCCGATCACTCACTAATAGCTACTACCAGATAAGCATAGGATAAGTAGTAACTACCTATAGCAGACTGCTTTCACTGGCCTTAGAGAACTACCAGCACAGGAAGGAAGTAAAGCTACATACTACTGGAAAGAGATGGCTAGATATAAGGGATTCTAATTCATCCTAGCTTGATATAACCTTTAGGAAGGAGATTGCTAAGGATAGCCCGGAAATAAAGAACTAAGACCGAAAAGCAGATAACCATATAGAGGATAATAGGTAGCTGCTCTTGAGCCACCAATAGAAGGTTAAAAGAAGGAGGCTAAGCCTTCTCACTCATTAGTGCAATCTAATTCTATAGATAGCCGGAAGATATAATTCGTTATAAGGCATTCCAGCTTGATCTATCCCTACAGTCAAGCTAGCTACTAGGATAGATTCCCATCTAGCTACTAGGAGGGGGGAAGCAAAGTCACCTAAGCAAGTCAAGGACAGAAAGAAGAGCGTCCTATTATGCGACATAAATTATTAGGACACTAAATAGTCCGCTACTCTGATAGGATAGATAGGAGATAGAAGGATGCGCAAGCAAGCTCGACCAACGGGAGAGGAATTATTATCGCTTAGCGCTTGTGCTAAGGAAGACTCTCCTTCCAGGTTCCCGTCAAGGTTGGATTAGCTGAACTGAGGAACCACAGCCTAGCGTTTAATTGAAATCGTTAACCCGATCCTCGCTAGTTCTCATAGGGGCCTTCGACCAAGGGATAGTTTTGCAATTCTCAGTAAAGGTTACTAAAGCCAAACATTGAGTCGAACCCTCTTATAAAAATCGCATTGTTACTAGGGCAGCTAAGAACGTCGATTTCAGATTAGTCAACTTGCATTGAAAGAAAGAACCGAGACAGCGGACAAGAGCCTTCAAGGCAAGCCCGATCACGGTTTGACTTCCTCTTCCTCCTTGAAACCCCAACCCGCACATTGCTCTATTCACTGCACCTGCCTTGGGTCTTAGTTCGTAATGAAACTCCCAATTCTTCATTCAAAGGAGTGAAACCTCATCCTCCAAGGGAAAGGAGAAGTTTTGCACAGCAAGCAGAGTGTCGATATAGAGGTCACGCATAGAATCGAAACGGGCTGGGCTATGAGACTTAAGGCTGGGCCAATCCTTGTGAAGTATTGAAGTACATAAATAAATGGCAAATTCCTGCGGAAGCCGGCCATTTATTTATAGGGATATCAACACTGACCGGAAAAGGGGAAGGATTTGCGCTTTCTTTTAAGAAGGTAAGAAGGATAAAGCGGTGCCAGCTTCTCTGTGATTGGGCTGTAACAATAAATAGAAAGGGAGCTGAGTCACTCGACTGCAAGGGAGAGGGGGAGCTAGCCCAGTGCCAACCCTGATTCTGAAAAGTCTTGGCCAAGCCGATCCAAGAGTGCACAGCACTTAGACCGTAGTATAGTCAAAAGACTTTTATTTAAAGCAAACCCCCATTCAATCGACTCAGGATTCAACTGCCCTACCCTTCTTTACTGCCTTAGGCTCGGTTGCTCTCGCTTAAGGAACTGGTTCCACCCTAGCCAAGGAAGTACCCCTATAAGGCCCAATGATCATGAACTGCGCAACCGTGGCCACCAAATCGATAATCTAATATGGATGGAGGGGACCAGGGGTTTAACCATGAAGAAGATTATTACAAAGAATTTGATAGCAAGAAGCGAAGCTAAAGGCCTCCTAAAGAAAGAGTAACGGAACTATAAAAGTAATAGTGAATATTTGAGTTGGTACTTTGGTCCCTCTCCCTCAATACTAAGGACCCGCTTTTATCTTTCCAAAGGAGGGGTTCGAGAATGCCCAACCGGCGACTGGAGGCTGCATAGAGTTCTTCGGAGAATGGTGCACATTTAAGAGCCAGCCAAGATGTATTGATAGAAGAGACTGATTCCACTTTCTGAACTCGTAGGAAAATGCATATCGTTGGGGAAAGAGATCCAGTTTCATTGGGAAAGCGGAAAGTAGGAAGTGTGAAGATGGGAGATACAGACCTAGAGCAAGAGCAAGGCCAAGACATAGATCTCGATCTAGATTGAAGCCCAGAGATGGGCCCTGCTGGGGTCGAGGCCAAGAACGAGCCAAATAAGTAAGGGAGGCGCAGATCCTTAGTAAAATCGGGATCCTGATAGAGATCTGTGACGAGCCATCCGGGCGACGGACGAACTGCATCAAATAAAGTCGGATTTGTCGGATAAAGACAGAAATTAAAATACTCAAGCATGCTCATGCTGGGGAAGGGGAAGCACTCCGGCACCTGTTCCTTAATTCAAATACTCAAGTCGATTCGGAAAGGGGCCCCTGTTGAAAGCAATAAAGGGGGTGCCTTAGCGTGCCCTTTCTCTAATCCTAGGTAAAGCGATTCGTGCACTCATCCGCCCCACAAGGAGATAGTCCTGGTCGATTGGTTGGGATAGCAGACTTAATAGTTGGAAAAGTCCTATATAAAGTAAAGTAGTCAACTGCTTGGTCGAAGGGGTACGAGCTCAAGGTGAAGTACCAAATACAAAAAGAAGGGCTTTAGCACTTTCTGACTTCTTTGGATGACTCAAAAATATAGGAATGGTGGTATTGTGTCGTCTGGACTCCTTCCCCCTTTTCTAAAGTGGGGCTCTTCTTCCGTTTAGCGATTCCAAAACAGAAGCGGTAACTGTTTTTTCATACCTGACTCATAGAATATGGCGGGGAAGCCGGCCCCAAAAGCAAAAGAAGAGAGCTCAAGCTACGGGTTCAAGCTAACGGGAAGTCGGTGGGAAAGAACTTCTCTTTCAATAAGAAGAGGGTCATAAGTCTACTAAAGCAGGTGCCTGAACTGGAGCTGAAGCGTAAGCCACTTAAGAGGTCGAGGACGAGATCTACTTCGATTGTTGAGTCGGGCAGACAAGCGGGTGAAGATGTATATAAAAAGGAAAGGAGTCGAAACCAGCCGCCACGACGACAGCAAACCACCAAACGCGTCTACGCCTACTATCAGAACACCCATTGGAACCCCCATCGGAACACTCACTCATCAGAGCAAAGGACATCGGATCGATGCAAGCGCACCCCTCTCGGACCTCTCGGCACCTAGAACCATCGAACGAAGCACACGTACCCATCAGACAAAGCACACGTATCCATCGGACAGAGCAGACGCACCTAGACCCCTCGGAGCCTATCGGACGGAAAACAAGGCAGCCTGATAGTTAGATAGACAGACAGACAAACATACAGACAGACGGATACTAATAATAAGAGAAGGAGGCCCAAGAGGATAGAACTACGCCCAAGAGCCATAAACAAATAGAGTAAATAGAGCAAACAAGAGGAATGGAACAAGGAATAGAGACCAGAAGGAATGGAGACCAGAGTAAGTGATGAAACAAAAAATGGGGCGGTCGGTAGTAAGAAATGAAACAAGGATATAGGAGGTATAGAGACCAAGAATGGACGAAGAGAGGGTATAGAAGGATGGAGTAGAACGAAAAGGTGGATAGATGAGGTATAGAGACCTGGAAGGAGGGTAGAAGCAAAAAAGTATAAGGTAGGGAAGTCGAGTGGAAGGAGATGTTTCGAGATAGTGTTTCCATGGATTTTCATAAAGTTGGTACTTTATTCAAAAATAGGGATATAAGGCGGGGAGAACGTCGAAAGACGTTGCGAGGCAATATTGAACAACCCTCGCCGATCAGTGGGACCACCCGACCGCTAAGTTATTTCAGTCATTCCTTATCTATGTGAGATTATGCTATTGAACTTAACTGTGAGCGAAGGCACGGAGTGGTTAACCAATTCTAATCGACCAGTACAACTGATTGTTTACGCGTATCTTTTTCCTCTGTCGTACCCCCTTTCCTAGGGTTCTTTCCACCCCCGGATATACATAGGATCATAACCTTTTTATAATCTAGAGCCAACACCTCGCCTAGCCCTTCTTCCAGCATCCTCACTTTTTACTTTTTATCCAGTAGCTGACCTAGGTTCCGTTGATCTAGCAGAGACAAAGGTAGCACCTTTTTTTATATGACGGATGGATGATCAGATGAGTTCCGGATGACCCGACGAATTCCGATGGGCCACGCGCGTATGTACTTTGGAACAGTATTGACGTATAATAAATATAAGGTATAATCTGTATATTGGTTGGTAGACATGCAAAGGTCTAACAAGCAGTGTGTGGTGGTACCCCCGGTCCTGGTTCCCCGACCGCCATTTGATAGCGCCAGCGTACCTACCCTGCCTGTTCATTGTTCCGCTATTGAATAGCGCCAGCGTACCTGTTCTTTGGTACGAAAACACTATTGAATCGTTATAAAAGAGAATCAATCTGTCTTTAAGCTATCTATTTTTGTGTGTGTGAAGGCATACCCCGGGTAGGTAACAGTAAATAACCATCGGCGCTAGGGCACTAACTGTTGTCTGTTCTGGGTGTATTGCTACAGCCCTTTGTTCTTTCTATCGGGGCGGTCTCCCCCGGTATAAGGGTTTTTCTCTCTCATGGGGCATCGTAATTGTCTGTTGAAGTTCGCTGAATCCACTTTGGATCGATAGCTTAAGGTGGTGGGCATAAAAGTGCTTATCAGGCCCTGGGTTGATGCTCCAGCCACCCATCCGGGTTACCCAGCTCAAAAATCCAAGCAAGCTCACCCAGTGAAAAAGCCATCCATGCATTGGATTATAATGGCTTCATTGGCACTGGTCTTTCTTGTCACTGGGAATGTTCCTAATTGTCCTTGAAGGTCCTAAGAAGAATCGTACTCAAAATCCAAATATTTATTCTCTTTCCCGCCTGAGGTAGATCGAGTAACTTAAGTACCTCACCCTCACGCTTACCCTAAAATCCTTATTGGGTGGGGGGGGGCATTCTTCAGGTGAGCCATTCTTCCTTATGACTAGCTTCTATTTATTATATGTAGACTAAAAGTATAAGGAAGCGTAAAAGCGTTCACTGGCCTGCCCTCCACGGGAGCACTCACAGACTTGGAACAGACTTACAGACTTGGAACAGGTGCTTGATGGATGGCAAACTTGAAGGTATGCCCGGGAAAGGTATGCCCCGTAATGTTTTATATTTTATGGATAAAGAGGCTGATAGGCAGGAATTATGACTTGCCTTATTGTATCTTCTCTGTTCCCTTCCTCATGAACAGCCTTTTCGTTGAGGTGAAACACCTCATGAACTGCTGAGCTAAACTTTGAATATTCTATTTTCTATCAATAGTGGATGGGAACGATAGGAAAATAGAATTCTAATCTACCTCACTTTTTATTATTTATAACATTTTTAATATTCTTATGCAACCGGCTAGTTGTAGGGAATTTGGTTTTTCCTAATCAAATAGGCAGGATGGCATGACAACGGCTGGGGATACAAAAAAAGAGGCTTTGATCCACTATCCATCTTGCTTAACCAGCAGGGTTTGGCTCCACCTTGCTCACCTAACCATGAAATATGGAATCACTCACCGTGACAGGTTTTGCTCCCGACTACTAACCGTTTGCTACTGAATCAATTTGCTTTCCCCAAAAAGAAAGAGTCCAATCGATCGATATAGGACATGTTCAAGAGTTTTAAGTGGAGGTGCTAACTTGTGAGCTGGGGAGCTTGCTGGGAAGAGATAATGGGGCTTATCTCGCTATCTTACTTGCTTACTCGCTTGCTAGTTTAATCCGGGCTGGGACAAGAAAGAATGGCGGCTGGCCCAGGGTAAAGTAAGTACAAAAGGGTTATTGAAAGGGGCGCCACTTTCACTTCTATGTGCCATTCTCTATTAGTATCAGAGGAGCCTTGAGCCCAGGGATCCTATTTGGCACTGCGCGGGCTGGGGAGAGAGTCAGAGGGTTATAGAGGTTTGGGTAAAAAGTGTTGGGAAAGAAGGGAAGGACTCATGGCAAAACAGTTGAAACTTAGACAGACATGGCTCCTAAGGACTTAGACATGGAACCATGGTTCAGGATGCAGGCAAGGGCCTCTCAGAGGGGGAAACTATATAGAAGGGTATGGTCACGTACATAAAAAAGCCAGTTTCTCTTAACAATGAGGGATTTCCAATATTAATTCCAAAAAGGGTATTTTTATTAAGTAAAACCATAGAATGAGTAGTTTTTTAAAATCTGTTGTAAGCAACTTGTTGCCTTTTTAAAATTCCGATCCGGGTATGCCGGGGAATGTGGGGGCGTATCCATGAGCTGTAGCGACCTTTTTGACTCGGGCAAGCGTTAGCGATCAACCAGCAACAAGTGGGTAAGCGCAAATGTGGACCTGAATGCGTGAAATAGAATGCCTGAAACTGGCCATTCAAGGGTTAGTTCTCTCGTTGTCATCAGTTGGTAACGCGGGTGTCTTTTACCCTCTCTCATTATGTCCTGAATAAGTGAATGGTTGCACCTCCAGATGGTGTATGAGAACAGGTAACACAAATAGAATTAGCTCTTGTTCACCACTTATTACAGGTAAAACACGTAGGATCACAACCACCTCATTCCAGGCAGGTATGGGGGATGATAAACAGTTAACGCGCACCTTTTGTGTACGCAATAAAAGGTCACGTACAACTGCTTCCTGGTAACAAAGAACTTACGACTAGCTCCTGCTCCTGTCAATAAGAGAGTGTATATGCGTAATGTGTAGCTGTAGTAGTCCGAGTAGCACCACCATGTAGTAGGCCCCTGCATATTCTTTCTCCTCTCCCTGTGTATATGTGGGGAATCAATTCCTAACCGGTGTCACTTCCCGTCGCGGACTGTCCTCTTTTCCTTACAAGCATGAAAGGTACCCTACCTGACACGTACGTGACTTCAAATATATGTATTTCCTTGGGTCTATCTCTCCCGCCCCCCTGTTGTCAAACGTGAGAGCAGCGGCGCTAAACTTCAAGGCAAATGATTCTATCCATCGAATTATATAGAACTTTCTGAAAGGGTATAGTTCAGTAAAGAGCAAATCCCTTTGAGAGCTCCGATGAGTGATTGCCCATAAGACCCCCAAAAAAGGAGCTAAATTAGTAAACAAAACCCTCTCCCGAAGGTCGAGCGGCTCCGTCCATTGAATGACGCTGTTTTTTAAATCTGTTCAAAGCGAACTTGTTGCCTTTGCCGATCCGAGCCATCGAGAAATGATATGAGAATATTACAGGTTTCATTATATATGTTATTATACAACAATAAGCTCTTTCACTTTTATGTAGCACCATCAATCATTCATTAGCATTCACTCTGCTCCTAAGCATCGTCTAGAAGTTTGATGTGTATCTGCCCTTGCCAACGCCATTGCCATTGTTCATTGTGATCACCGTTTCCAACGCCATTTCCAACGCCAATAAAAATAAACAAAATCGAACTGGACAAGCATCGTGGCAACCTCATCGTACCTCAAGCATCGAACCAGCATTGTGTAATCCTCATTTCGCGGAACCCTCCTCATATTGCGTAACCCTTGTTTCACTACCCTAACCCTAATTGTGTAACCCTAATCTCGTGGAACCTCATCGTGTAACATAAAGCGGATCGTAGCTCATCATGTAACATAATGATGCATCATGTGCCCTGCAACGTGTAACCAGCCTCATCATTGTGTACAACGTGTATCCCCGCCCGGTGAGTAGGCGCAGTGAGTATCTGTAGTAACTGTGTTCCAGAAGGGTAAGTGAAAGAAAGGGTATTAGGTGAGTAGGTGTAGGAACCCACCCAGTTCCATATCGATTGGTAAGGCTGCCAATGAGACTCAAGCATTAATTCGTCCGTCCGTTGTACTGCCGCCTCACTTCCAACAATATGATCCCTCCTCTCCTCAATATTATAAATCAATAAAGCAGATGAGGCTTTAGAATTGGTTCCAGAAGGCATAATGTGTGGATGAACTGAAAGCGGGGGGATTGAGTCAAGAAGGCAAGGACTATGCACGCTTGGCGAAATCGTTTATACTAGAGAAACGTTCTGAAAGGCTATATTTTATAGCGAATAAAATACAGTTTACTGCGCTGATGATTTATGCCTCGTACTCCTCGAAATAGCATGTTAATTAACAAAAACCCTCTCCCATACGGTCGAGCGGCTCGTACCTCGCCCCTCCCCCTCATACCTCAGGAGAGCGCCTTCGGTCCATGAATGACGCTGTTTTTTGAATCTGTTGTAAGCAAAGTTGTTGCCTTTTCCGATCCAGGTATGGCAGGTAATGCGGGGCGTAAAATCGAGCTGTAGTGATTGTTTGACTCGGTCAATCGGTAGCGATCAACCCCAAACAAGAGGGCAAGCGTGAAACCGGCAAGCAGCCCACCTTTGCAATACCTCTGGTCAATTCTTCAACCGGCCAGCAACACAAGTAGTCCCTTCTCTCGGTCCACCTTCGAAGACAACACCTCTGGCGGCATATCCCGGTAAGCAGCTTAAGAACCCGCAAAGCAGATACCTTTTCTCAATGCTCAATGGGTGCACCTAACACACACTGCTACACCATCATCCGTGCCATTGGCCCTTGAGCTACTAACCTAAACTCCGTGGCTATGGGTGGTCCATAAGGAAGGACTACGCACGCTTGACATCAATGCTTGTCAAAATACCGGTTATCATAAATAAACGTTCTGAAAGGGTATATATCATCAAGAAGAAACTCCACTAAAGTGTTCCGATGAGCTGTGCGTTATCGTTCCCTAAAAGAAGCAATTGTATTTATAAAAACCAGCGAATTAGAAGGTTTTATCTAACCGGTAGCCGTTCCAAGTAGCCCAGCTCGAGTATCCAAGTTGAGTAACCGAGCCCATGATCTGAGCCCAGCTATTACTGACTTACTATGACCTCCTGACAATGACTGGCTGGTAAAGAGTATCGGCTGACAATGATACCTGCTTACAATGACCCTCTGTCACTGGACCGGCTTATAATGACCACCTTCTGTCACTGACTGTCTCCGGCTCGGCGCGGAAATCTCTTATCTCGTCTTCTGGTGGGTACTTGGAATGGGTAGAGGTAGTTTAGGAAATGGGTGCTACCTGCCACCTAACGCTGGGGGCTACAACCGCCTCATCCGTGCCCTCTGTCCGCGCCATCCGGCCGGCAGCCTCATATCAAAAATTAAGGTTTCAATCCAATCCGTTGAACTAACTCAATCGATATGCTCGTAAGTAAACAAGCATGGCTTAATCTCATCTGTAGGGAGGGGTACATATTTATTCTTTCGCCTGTTGGCAACTTGAACTCAATTGATATCTCGTCTGGTGGAGAACTTGGGGAACTCACATAGAATCTGTTCACAGAAGCCATCCACACAAAGAAGCCATTCACAGAAAGAGACAAAAACCATTTATTCACTGCCTGCACGAAGCCGTTCACAGAAACCACCACACAAAGAAGCCATTCACACGAAGCCGTTCACTCACTGCATTACATTCACTACTCACTACACAAAGAGGCCGTTCGCTCTGGGGTCTTTATCATCTCTCGGTTATGTTGGCTCAATAGG
>Ga0228600_1000046_pt1 | contig 15689 bp, 11 predicted proteins | sample CRU5metagenome_FD_182730 | JGI IMG/M metagenome (GOLD analysis project Ga0228600, IMG submission 182730) | Spruce roots microbial communities from Bohemian Forest, Czech Republic - CRU5 | ecosystem: Host-associated > Plants > Roots > Unclassified | place: Czech Republic: South Bohemian Region... | reverse complement strand
TGCTCCCGTTCGCACTCATCAGATCTTGTCTCCTCCCTTGGCCCTCTTCAATCGGGTGATTACGGCCTGAAGGATCGAAAAATGTGGCTTTTGAGCCTAGGATTTCGATATCGACTTTCATTCACTCCCCACTTGAAAGTCATTTTTAGGTAAAGCATCTCTAGCAGACGCAATCAGTTAATCTGATTAGTCGCTCGGAGAAAGGTAGCGAAGTACGAGTGCTCAATTCTGATTCGATATCTGGGCTTTCTTCTGTTGGAGTGAATCCCGAATCCCTTGCTTGTTCGTTAGCGCTTTAGTTTGATTGCTGCAGTAGTTTGATTGCTGCAGCCAACCGTACGTTTGCCTCTTGGTAACGTGATCAGTTCCCAAGTGTCGTTCTTCTTTAGAGCCTCCATTTCTTCTATCATAGCTTTCTTCCACTGAGGATGATTGAGGGCTTCTTTAAAATTGGGAGGGTATCTTGGTGGAATAAATCGCTGAAACGAAAGCTTTAAGAGAAGGAATTATTATCGCTTAGCGCTTGTGCTAAGGAAGCTTGATAGGACACAAAGTTATTAATAGGGCGAGAAGTACAATATCTCTTTTCTTTCCTCAAGGCAATAGGTAAATACAGATCAGAAACAACAGAAGGAGGAAGAGAGGAAGTACCTGGATCCAAGGAGGAGTCTTGGTGATGGATTGTTGATTTGACAAATTGTACCTTCTTCCTCTTCTTCACATACGTCTTTAATTCCGTGGTTTGCTGACCAAGCTGCTCACTACTTTGAGACTCCCCCTCTTTCGAATCCATATAATTTTCCACTTTAGACATGGGAATATTTTAACTGACGACAGGAAGAACACTACTCTCCTCCAGACCTCCATACTCCCCCTGAGGAGAGTAGGGATCCGAAAGAGTACTACAATTTTAAGAGAAAAGAAATAATAAAGATTTTCAAAGAAAGTGATGACATCCATGGACACAAATCTTTTATTTGTTTTGGGGTGATAACACTTCTAGCCCTTCTGAGAGCTAGAATACCAAACAAAGACACATTTGAAAGACTTATAATCAAGTTTGTTTCTGAGAGGACTCAAGTCATGAACAAAGCAAACACAACCAAAAACACGAAGAGAAATAGGAAAGACAGGGGTGAGTCAGGTTTCAACACTTGAATAGGAGATTTACCACTTAGAACGGACATACGATTAATCAAATAACATGCAGTTAAGACAGCTTCTTACCAGTATTAGCTACCTTAATCTCGGTGAGAAGAGCACGGGTAACCTCCAAAGATGCCGATTTTTTCGCTCAGCTACTCCATTCTTGGGGGTATATGGGCAGGTAGTTTGAGAGTCAATCCCTTGTTTCTGCAGATAAGCTTGAAAGTTCTTGGAGAACTATTCTCCCCCATTGTCAGTCAGATCTCAAAATCTTAACATTTATACCACACTGAGTTTTTTATCATCTTATGAAATAACCGGAAAATAAAAGGATGCGCAAGCAAGCTCGACCAACGGGAGAGGAATTATTATCGCTTAGCGCTTGTGCTAAGGAACTTCATTCTTTGATTTCATAAGATAGATGAAAGTCACTCTAGAATAGTCATCAATGAAGGAGACAAAATCTTTATAAAGAAAGGAATCGAAATTGACCGATAGCCAATGCTAACAAGCAATAGAAGAGATATTTACAAAAAGGTTAATATGGGAAGATTTTCCCGTATTCCAGATGCGAGAGTTGCGACAGAACAGAACAAATGAGCGATTGCAACAGATACTGATTCCCCAGCAGGAAGATAGGAAGTATTGAAAGACAGATCGATAAGATATCTTTTTTAACGAATTGCCTGATTGCGACAGCTTATCGAGACTTGTTACTAGACCAAGCAAATTCCCTAGAAGAGAGCTTAAAGAGGGCTGAAGTTTAAGGAAAAGCGGCCATAGAGCCGATCTCTCCCATCAGTCAGACAGATGCGATTGTTAGAGATTCAAGATTCCCGGTTGGACCGATTCAAGCGATTGAAAGAGGAAAGACCGATTGATAGAGGTTGGACGGATAACCCTGTTACCAGATGAGCTGCTTTGCTAGACTTGTCTAAAGTTGAATTCACTCCCTAGCCTTGAAAACGATTATGCTTTCGTAATTAGTTCCAGCTTAGCTTCGTCATGCCCACCGGAAGGAACGCCTTCACTCACGCCAACAACAACAACAACCTCTGCTTAAGCAGCCTACCTTGAACCAGCGAAAGTGAAAATCACATTTCTTTGCCTGAGAGAGAAGAGCGTCAGCCCGCACGGTCCCTGTGAGCAGCGGATTGCTTCCGCGTTGAGCCCTTGGCACTGACCTTTGAGACATCGTTCCCGTAGCACCTTATACCTGACCTTGGAATGTCACTCTGCCTCACAAAGATCGTCTCTCTGGCACTTCCGCTTCCGGGGTTGGGTCAAAGCTATCGGTCGATCTCGTGGCGAGCCTTCCCCACCTACCTTACCTGGACCACCGTTAGCCCACCAACTTCCTTTGCAACCTGAACGCCCAACAACTTCCACTTCCACTGGGACTTGACCACCAACAGGCACTGGCTCACCTCACTACGCTCCGAAAGCTTCACCGTACTTTTCAGTTCAGCACGCCACTACTAGTTATTAAACCCCTTTGGGCATGGTCGGGGTACCTTTATCTCTCGTTATCAATTGAATCAGTCAAGAATACAATCAAGCGTTTATCGCCTTTGATCGCTCCCGGCTCGCTTTCGGGGCGAGCCTGCACTCTCGCTTCTCACTCGCCTACGAAAGAAAGCAAAAATACTAGACTCGACTTTTACACCTGCGCTTCCTCACCTGCCTCTCCACTCGTGCCTACTTTCACCAACCGTCCCCTACTCCATCCCTCTGCTTGGCTCTAGCCTTGTCCGGACCTCCACCTCTCTGAGTTCTCGCCCCCTGAGTTGCGTTCTTTGTCTCGTCCATCTGAGGCCGACGGCTAGGAAAGCATACCCTGATTGGATCGACCGAGTTCATCAGTTTCCAAAGGGGTATAAGGTGCCTGAGTTTGTTCTCTTTTCCGGTGAGGAGAAGAAGTCGACTATTGAGCATATAGCTCGGTTCTCGGTCCAGTGCGGGGAAGCTAGGTCCAAGGACTACCTCAAGTTGAGGCTCTTTGCCAACTCTCTGACTAAATCGGCCTTCCCCTGGTATATGAACATCCCTCCAAACTCTATTAACAGTTGGTACGATCTGGAAAGCAAGTTCCATGAGCAATTCTATAGGACAGACCCAGACATTCAAGTTGCCAATTTGGCAAGATTGACTCAGCTCCAACGGTCGAATCGCGAGGTTTAGGAAGCTTTACCCAGACTAAGGGGTACGTGACTCTTACGCACTACGGGTTAGTGACTCGTTAACACTCCCCGTTCCGTGGGCTCAAGAACTCGATGCTGATGAAACTCCTGCTTTTAGCGACTCGGTTCCTATTACAGACAGGTGGCAGCTTCCCATGCAAAGCTTAATCGTTAAGTTTTGTCAATAACCGTTTTTACGCCTGGGTGGAAAGTCTAGAGCCGCTTTAGGTGGTAACCATACGGGCACCGCCTCTTGACCTCTCGTGTAAAGTATATTAAACTCGTTTTACCCCACTCTCGCTTCTACGCTCCTAACGCCTAGTTGTGTAAGCCAACAAGTGAGTTTTGCTTACGTGACACAAGACAGATTGAAAGCAAAGGTAAAGCCGTCCAGTGATCAAGTAAAGGTTACGAAGTGATTAAATTGAACGTACGAGCGAAACGAAATACTTGTTTATATCAATATAGATATAAATGGAGCGAGAATCGGGAGTTGATATTGAGAAACGGAAGAAAGGCCGTGGATCCCTGATAGCCTAGTTGCTTCGAGCCTAACCCCTTGCTTGCAACAGAAACAATACCCGGAGAAAAGTTTCTACGCCTGTAAAGCCATTGCCCCTACGCCAAGCCCCGAAATAAAGAAGGAGGTTAGCCATCACGGGGAAGTGCAGTAAGTTATCTAGGATATGATAGATAAAAATGGAAGGAGCGACCCTTGGACCTATAACCTTACCTTTTTGGGGCTCACTCCTTTCCTACTCGCTTGATCTTGATGACCAAGGACTAGAAACGAAAAGCTAACTTCCAACCCTTGGAAAAACCTGATTCAAGACTTGCTGTACTCACTTTGATGTATTTTATAATATAAATTATAACTAGCTTAAGGCTTGCTAGAACTCGTAACACAGCTTATAAAGAATACAAGATAAGATCTCAAGTAAGAGTAAGAGACTTAGTATAAGAAAGGAAAGTCATTTCGTGAAATGGGATTCGTAGCCAGCAAGCAATAGCATCCTGTTGTTATAGAAGAAATGAAATTGCATAAAATAAATAAGGACCTCGCTCGAAAGCGAAACGAAATGGGGGACACTATCGGGTATGCCTGACAGAGATAATTGCTTGCAACGCAACTACAAGCCCAGATGACTAATGGAAGGAAGAGCTTCTGGCTATCGAGAAAGCCCTGCTTGAAGAAAAGGCTACTTCCTACTGCCCTACCACCAAGAACAGATTCTCGCCATCTATTTAGAGGGGAACTTCTTATGAAACAACGCAGCTCCTAGTCCGACAGTTCGCTCTGCGCCTTAAGAGAAAGAGTTCCGGCATACTACTAATTGATTATTTGGCCGTTTGGGATCGGAACAACCTGGGGAAAGTTGTCTTCCTACATAACCTACCTCCCGGAAGAAGGTATCAGATCTATGTAGTTCTCGACCCCTTTTGTTAAACCAGTTCCTGTGCCTGGGATTCATTCCAGTCTGTAAAGTGAAAGTAATCTGGTGGATGGGGCCCGCCTCACCATTCCCCTTCTCCAAAAGCAATCAAAAAAGAAAAATCACCATGAAAAAGGCCTGCCTTTCAGTACGTGAAAGAAGTTCTGCTCTTTACGTGAAGTAAGTGCTTTCTCTTTCACTGTCTTACTTTGGCCCCTCTCCTGACCGAAAAAAGGATTCAATCCAGCCCCAAGCGTACCAGGGGCTACCCTGTTTACCGGATCCTTAGAGGTCTGCCCGTCCGGCGTCGGTACCTCGCATTTTGTAATTAGGGCGGCACCCCGGTTTTCTGAGTGCCACCTTCACAATAATAAGCAGGCGGCCTACCCGCTTTCCTTTCGGTCAGCTGCCCCTCAACCGCGTTAGGGGTCTTCCTCATCCATAATCCAAGGCCACTGTTTGATGGAAGTATTTGATATTGTGGAAGGTCCCTCTACCTCATTAAATCAATATAAAATATCCGGTCTTTTGTTTTTTTCGAGATGGCACAACGAAGAAAAAAGGTACTCCATTATAACCGCCCCCTCTGTCATCCAGATCAATCGAATAGTGGCGTGGGATCCTGGCTGGAAGCATCTTTCTCTTATTATTTGTTTAGGCGGCATATATTTATTCGTTCTGGGCGGAGGGCGGCCTACTAAGACTGTTCTACAAGCACAGAAGTTCCGATGCATCCGTAAAGGGAAGGGCATGCTCAAGCGGATGTGCAGGAGTTTCCCCAACAATCATGTGTTCAAATTGCTCTTATACCTTTTTGGTTCGGTGATTGAACGAAAATATTCCATTAAGCGAGAGAGGGGGAAAGAGGCGTCCCATACGTAGGAATATATGGACCCGCGGAGAATAAATGTGGGAGGTTGCAACGGAAACGAAATAGATTGGAACCCCATCGGGTGTTAGTCATTAGAGCACCCGCCTCTGAAACGGTATCTGCTCCGTAAATAGAGTGAAAAGGGGTCTCGGATGGAAAAATGGTATTGGATGGTACTCACTTTTATACAGCCATCGTACGAAGGAAGGAGAAATGCCAGGACTCACGACAACGGAATGAAATAGACGAGGTCTCCGTTCTCACTCGCATCGATCAAATGCCCTCTCTAAATCCCGCTCTTTAGAGGTCTCATATTAGTCTCGATCGTACGTATCCAATTCATTATAGAAAAGGGGATTCAATAAATGGGCGGGCGGAAAGCCTTAACAGGGAAGTTTCGAAGTCGGTAGTCTGACGTTCTCCTATTGCTGAAAGGCAAGCAACCGGAGGCGGATGACTCTTCTCTGGAAGGAAGGTTGACTCAACCATTTATCTAGATAGTAAATGAACCCCATTAATAATAATAAACCCCGCACCTGGCTCGCTGGGAACTCGAGCTCTTATGCACGGCTCGAGCTCTTGATTAAGCCCTAGCAATCGGGTTCACTGCCTCCTGTGGAGAAACAAATTCTCGGGTTCGAAGAACTCCCCGTTTATCTTCTTCGGGGTCCAACTCCCGCCCGGGGGGGGCCGGCGATTCATTTGCATAGGCATCTCAACCGAGGAGAGTTTCAAAGGGGTTACGTCTTCAGTCTCTCTCGGTCCCTTACTATTTCTATCGGGCTCGAGAATGATATAGGAGAAAAATGCCCTCTCCAGATCCCGCATTACCGATTTCATGAATGAAAGAGATGCCGTTGCTCCTCCTCTTTATGCTGCTAATACGTAGATAAAGGCGGAGAGCCATAACTGGATTGAACCTATTTATTGTCAATATCGAAGAATATGTCTCCAATGGGTCAACATTTGTCTGGTTCACATAGCTGCAAAATGCCGTTGACATCTCTAAATGCTTACTTACACATTTATATAGTGCGAACATCTAACGGATTACAGCAGTTAGTAAGTAATCCTCCGACTGAATAAATTAGATATAACCCACCCTGCGCCCAAGTTCTAATTAATAATGCTAACCCCCGCCCGTTGGAATTGGAACCGATGAACGGTAACTCACCTCTATGTCTATATTAGAAACACACGACGACGACTCGGCCCTAACCCCGACGAGAGAGATATACCGCGGTAACCAACCTCTATATTAACTAGTATTAACTAGACTCGACCCTTAGGGAGAGGAACGACCAGCTCTATGAAGGGGATTTTACCAAGTTGATTGCTTGTAGAAACGCCTTGCAAAGGAGGAGAAGCGTTGGAGTGTCAAGAGGAGGGCATGAAGCTCTAGACAGCATGGGGTAGCTTGGTTGCTTGGTTGCTTTACTGGGTGGCTTTAACGCGCTGTGGTACCAGGTCACCTGAGGTAATGTGTGGTCATTCATTTGGAAGCACTGGGGATACACTGGGACTGGGGTACACCGGGTAATTCATTGGGAAGCAATACACTGGGATACGCTGGGTAATTCATTCGTCTACCGGTAATGATACCTCGCGCTCACACCTGAGGTAGTTGTTGGTATAGCATGCTATGAATACTCTAATGTCAGGGCTTTATTCTATTCTTGCCTGGATAGAAGGATCGAGGTTCTTACTGGATAAGAGATATTTATTTGACTGGCGGCTTGAGCAGAGATGTAAAGGTGGTAGTTCAAGATGTAAAGGTGGTAATTCGAGATGTTAAATTCGAGATGTAGAGATAGCCTACCAAACCTACCTAAAGATGTTCTATTCTCTGAAGGCCTACCAAAAGATTGTGATTTCACCTACCCTACCAAACCTACAAAAATGAGCCCACCTTCGCCCACCTACCCTGGTTGCTTCTCTTCCACACCCATTCTCCCGAGCTTCCACACCCATTTCCCCTCCCTAGTTAGTTGCTCTAGAACCCATCAAAATAGCATTAATTAGCTAGGGTATCTTCCCCGCTTCTTTCCCCCACTTCTTATGCAAGAGTCTCCTTACCTTATTTATATTGTTCAGGTTATTTCCTCCCCTCCATACAGTTGGGTCAAGTCTCTTTCCTTACAGTGAGGTATCTGGATATACAGTTAGGTCAAGTCTGTTTTATTCCTCTTTCCAAACTTTATGGGCTGGAAATCATTCCTTTACTTGCCTAGAGAGATTGATTGATTGATCAAGGATATTGGTAGAGAAGGCGTAGCCGATAAGACCAGATAGATCGTTATCTGTGCGGGGAGTATCGGACTGTGTTACCCTCCTGGGCAACCCAGCCCTTGCCCTCCTTAAAGCCCCCAATAACAGAACTAAAGGAAGGCTCAAGCCCTACCCTTAGCTTGACTCATTGGGCTTATAAGGAAGGCGTAACCTTACCTTTCCTTTGACTAATTAGACTAAAAGGGCATTGAATCGTATAAAAGGAAAAGCCCATCACCCGAGAACTTCACTCGCTACCGCTCAAACATTAAATTGACTCGCTACCGCTCAAACATTAATTAGTTGTTCTCTCCTTGCTTGGATATTAGGGTTTATAAAGGATATTGGTATAGCACGCGAAGCCCCACGCACCAGAGAGAGTTATTAACTATTAAAGAGCCCTCCCCAATGGCTTTACTGGAGATATTTATTTATTTTGGTCCAGGAATGATACCTCGCTAGACCAAGCACTCGCATTTACCCTCGCACTCGCATTGGGAAGCACTGAGATACACTGGGATATACTGGGATAAGGAGATACCACCCGCACCCGCAATGACCCGACCCCCGTCTCTCGATTGTTCCCATCGCGTTCCCATCGCAGTAGTTCCCATCAAGAATTCGTTTTTCTCTGAGCAGTTTTTATCTCCTTGATGTTATCTAGTATTAATCCGGAAGGACATGATTCGGTGTGTTCGTCTAGTGAGTGTTAGTAATAATCCGGGGGTGGCCTAAGGTCTGGATTCGGGGTCTGTAAAGCTAGCAGGAAGTTTCCACTTCCGACATTTGATATCCAATATCCGACATCGGAAGTCGGAAGTGCTGGATAGCCTTTCCCATCGCCTGCCCTTTCGCCTGGTCGGTCACCAATGATGTATTTTATTTCTGGGTGGGGTTGTAACGAAGTCTCCTAAAGATAGATTCATTCACTGGGGCTTGTCTCGCGTTAAAGAATCGAGGGCTGGGGGCAGCAGTGAGAGTTATCAATCTAACCCTTCCAATTAAAAGAATAGATCTAAACCTTCCAAGTAAGTAATAACAGAATAGCAATTTAAGTAATAAAAGAATAGCCATTTAAGTAATAACAGATTGAGTATCTGAATGCCTACCTTCGCCTACCTACCCTCCCTTCCAAGTAAGTAAGAACGGAATCCCCCCGATAAGCCCTCCTAGTAAGGAAGGTAAGGCTTGTGCTTAAAACCTCCATTTAATGGTGCACAGTCATTGTTACTGGTCAACTGATAGAATAGGACTGTGAAATTAGCCTTTGAAATTAGCTAATTGCCCCATCTCCGAAGCTTTCGGCGCTATTTAGCAGTTATAGGCTTGCTTAGGTGGGTGAGGAAGAAACCAATTCTAAGGCCATTTTGTCACCCTGGAAACGCTCTTTTTCACCTGATATGATACCGGCACGTTTTATTTAATAAGAAAGGCATTTTAAGACGTTTCAACCTATTGCTGCAATGATGCTTCCTAGCTAGTTCTTTACTCTTTCCTACCTACCCACTTGAACAGCCAAGCCTAGCCTCTCTCGCTACTTAGTTACCCGGCTCGCTTAAACTAATCCTAATTTGATACGGTCCATTATGAAATAGAGGATTCGAAAACATATTGAAAAAATATCGTATACCAATAAATATATCATTATATATGTATATATGCTACTTTACACTTCGTATTTCAGAAACGTCAAGTGTAAGTAAGTCACAACACGTACCTTGCCCCCCCTCATAAATAAGTAACTTGGACAAGAGCTAAACGCATCTTGCTCTCCTAAGTGACTTGTTGGGGGCGGTGGGCTATTCGGGGGTTTTTGTAAGTCTCTGGAGGGCAAGGCAAAGAGCGTAGAGGCATAAAGGAACGATAGAGAGTCAGGCAGAGCAGTTAGAGGCCTAGGCGGATTAGATTTAAACTTATTAGATGGCCATTGACGCCCGCTGTAACAACAGGTTTTCACCTGATATGATATCTACCCCCAACTGCAATTGAAAGTGATGTTTTCCTTAGGAAGAAAGGCAATTTACGACGTTCACACCAATGGCTAGGGCAGAGCAGAGAGCTACGAGTCACTTCTTACTCAACTATTTGCGGCGTGATGCTGCTTGGCATGGTCCTCTATATTATAACTTATCGTACCGTTCCCCTCGCAGCTATTGGTATGAGTAGCTATAGTAGGTCGCCATTTGTTGGTATAAGTAGCAGTTGGAGGGATGAGTAGCTGTGGGAACCACGTATTAATTAATAATCGTTCAAGACTGCGCTGCCTCCGGTTAGGAGCTCTCGTGTTCACTGATTGTGGGTGAGATCCTTTGAGGAAGAACTGCCTTAGTAACTACTGCCAGAAGAGTTGAGGGGGTAGGCACTTTGAACTGGACTGTTTGAACAGGAAGAACTATTTACCTTTGCTTGCGGGAACACCTTTATTGATGGGAGGACCTAGACCAACAACCTTGCGAGCGTATTTACCATACTTTATAGAATGGCTCACAGACCTTAGCTTAGATGTTGGATGGATGGACGGGCGTTCGATAACACTTGAGGAAATAATCTTCTTACTGGAGTACCACTATTGCTACTATTATTATTCCGGTCGAACGTTGCCCAGGATACTCTTCAGTCATTCTTACAAACTGCATTGCTAGGAAGATCCCTACTTCCCTTTCATTTTAGTCCTACCAACCACCTTTTATATTTACCCACCTATACATACTGCCTCACTTACCCCACTTAGGAAGGGGAAGGAATGCACCAAACTTACAGCATTGAATCGGATCGGATGGAAGGGCTGACAATAAAGGAGCCATTGGACTTAGCAAATGAAACTGGTCAATTCGCTAAATCTTCTAACGGTTAAAGTAGCTTTTCAAGAGGATGATCTGAAGCATCCTCTCAATTATCAAGTCTCATATAGACTTTGTCGCCCTCCTAAAGGTCTACTCTTTAGGACTTTATAAAAAGTCGACAAATGATGGGGGTCATGTCGTATTGTCGCCATCGACTTCCGCTCCAAGTCGCATCGACTACACTCGCATTTCCTTTTGGATTTTTGCCCTGAAATCCACTTATGCTTAAGGTTTTGTTTATAGTCATGCAAAGATGCTATCAGCGCACGGCTATCCACCAATCCTGGCTTCTGTTCGATTAGTCATGGGGCAGGAACGCTCATCCCTATTATTCGAGTAGTTTCCTGACGCTACGCTTAACTTTTAGGGTATTAAGTAGCATCTTCTAACGGATATTTTTGTATCCTTCTAACGGTTCATTTCGCATCGCCTCTCCCTTATGGTCGAGCGACTACGTTCCTCTCCCTCACCCATATGATGAGTGAGCGTTAACACCCTTATGGTCGAGTCACTTAACGTACCTCATTTCGCCTTCGCATTGCCTAAAGTCGCCTTCCCTTCAAGCTTGAGCTTTCAGTTTCCCTTTCGATTTGAGCTCTTCAGACCGCAGATGCTATAAGTATCGGTGACCAACCCACCTCACACGACTGGGCTTTATTGTCCCCTTTGGCCACTCCTCACGGCCAGGCGGCATACTAGTGAATCCAATCGTTCGTTGGTTCGTGGACTCGTTGACCCACGCACCCACCTTCCTCAAACGACAGGGCTTATTCCATCCACTCTGTTTCGGTAAGCGGCTGTCAAGGGTAGGCTGTCAAGGTTCGTTCAGAGGTCTGAGGTTCCCAAGGGCAAATCCAACCCCAGTCTGTAGGTCTGATGCATAGGTTCCAAAGGCTTAGTTTGAGGATGTTTCCAATGAGGTAATAAGCGATTTCAATAGTCCCACCGCTGGAGGCATAGGTCACCAAGGGTAGTCCCACCACCAAAGTATGTAGGTCTGAGGTTCTGATAGCCCCACCCAGAGCATAGGTAAGATTCTGAGGTTCCTAAGGAAGAGTGTAAGTATGGTCCCACCAGGTATGGAGGTCCCAAGGGCAGAGTATCGGGGGTCTAGGTATTCTTTTTCGAAGTCTATTCCAATGATTACATTATAGACGTGAATATCCAAACACAAACAAAATAAGCAAGGCACCATATCCTACCCCACACCGGTTCACTTCGGCCACGACACCTTCGGTAAAACCACTTGAGGCATGTCTGTATCCTGCCTCCTGGTACTAGTCCAAGAGGGGAAGTTGGTCCCCCTAAAGGGCTGGTGCGTCTGGCTGCGAACTGACCATGTCGAACTGAATGTGGCTGTAAGGGGGAAGGTTCCTCAGATAAGTATAATTCAGAGGGTGAAGGCAAGTATCAGTCATAAGGGTAGTAAGTGCAAGGTTCCTCATAAAGAGTCTGCAGGAAAGGCTCGGTCGTAGGTGAAGGGTGTACGGTTTCGGATTTTCCGGTTCGGAGGTGATTGAGAGGGGGCGTTTAGGTGTGAGGTGTAGGGACCCAGCTTCCTATTATGGTATCCAGCTTCGGGTTTTCTTTCTTTCAGTTCTGTGCACTCCGTCGGTGTGATATACCCGGTAGGGTATCCTACTTGTGATTGGTATATAAAGATAGTCGGAGTTGGGTCGATGGTAGTTGTTTGGGAAGTAAAGCAAGCAGCAAGCATCCGGGTTGGTCTAGCGTCAAAGCAAGCAAGACCAGCACCCAAACTAGCCTTCTTATTACCACAAGTCAGCCCAGCTAGGCCATCTTCTTCAACATGTTACCAGCAGGTTAGGTAATAAGGAAAGAAGAAAGCTACGAGGCCGGAAAGATAGAGAGTGAGGCAGGGCAATTGATTACTTAAAGGAGGCTTAGGTGGGTTAGGTATAAACCTATGAAATGGCCATTTTATAGCACTCTATAGCCACTCTGTTACCTTAGATGCATATTAGAAAATGAATATGCCTTAATCTGGCCGGCCTTGAACTAGTAAATTCACTACTTAAAGATGGCCTTCCCACCCCACCAGCTCAAGAGATGTTAAATTAAGTACTCAAAGGTGACGTTAGTTCAAGGAGGGTATAAACGCGAAAAACTCGAATGAACAATTGCTGTAGGGCAGTTCAAACAATTCACTCACGCCGTAGCTGTCCAACTGCCATTCATAAAGTAGGCTAAACCAGTGCCTGCCTCCAATCAGAGTCTGTATAGTGGTACCTTAAGGAAGTCGTTTTTTTGCCTGAACCTTCCTTCTTCACAAAAGGTGGGGTATGGAGAAAGAACATATATAAAGGCTCGATCCGATCTAAACCGACTTCGTTCGAAGATTCCCTCGAGATTCAGGCACCAGGTGGGGTTGGTCCGATCAATTCCGAAAACCTCACCCTCGTACCTCAGGAGAGCGCCTCCGGTCCTTATGAAATGCAATTTGTCCTAAAGCAAACCCTCGTTTGGAGTGGGGAGGCATAATTTGGCCCTGGACCCCCCTAAAGATGAGAATTTATTGGACGAAACCAGCGAATGATAAGTTTTTATATAATTTGTTACACTAAAACATTGTGTCTGCCCCGAACCTGAGTCCATAAATAAATAAATATATAAATCACTTGGACCCACACATCTACCTGCGCTGTCAGGTATCTATTCGTGTAAAACCCCGCAACACGTCATAATCTTCCTTTGTCCGGTGGCCAACGGCTGCTTCCGCCCACACAGAAAAATATAGCTATCAAGCTAAAGAAGCCCGCCATCCATTGGCTGTTGTTAATCCGTTGAACCACCCCTCCTCCCTCGCAGAAGACTGGCTGCTCTGGTATACGGACTCATCCCCCTCCAACTGCTTTCTCAAGTTGTATCCAATCAATAAAATAAACTGGCAACTAATAGTCCAGCTCCTCAACCTCAATTGGGCTATGCTCCTGAAAATCGATTGGACTCAGCTAGCTCTTAAAATGCTGAATCAACGTAAGTAAGGCATCATCATTGCATCCAGTCCTCCAGTTAGGAACATGCCATGGTTTCATACCGTTCAGTTTGGTGCAGGGGTATGGGTGAATTCTTTCTTGGAAATCGTGTGAATAACTGGGTGTATGTGTAGTTTGGGATGTCAGCCAGCAGCCGACCAGCAAGCAAACTCTGTGTCAAGTTCTTCGTCTCCAGGGAGGGCAGCAAGATCGATAAAGCGAGAACCCTCCCTCGGCAAGCAGCAGGTTGATCGATCAGCAGATTCACTGTGGACTTTAGGTGTTGTAACTGTTTCACAATGTGTTTTTTATCTATCGGCCAGGGTACTCCATCTATTCTCGGATATGTCAATTGCACATGGTCTGTTGAACGGGGACATCTCTCTCATAAACTTTGAATGGGTGGATAAGGAGTTAGGGGAATGATGATGAGTGCAATCTACAACCTCATACTGGGGACTACTCCGTTCCTTCTGGCCTCTCCGATACGGCTAGCAGCAGCAGAATATTCAGTATTCTATCCGTACAGACTAAGGCTTGTCTCTAGAGCTAGTACCGGAAGTCTCTATGGCCGGCAAGTCCATAAGACTAAGGCTTTCACTCTAGTCAAGTGTCATGGAACGCTCAGACTAGAGCTAGTATATTAAGGCTACATGGGGAACTAAAGAATACCTTAGGGCAAGACCTTTTGTTAGAGCAGGAACTACTGAACTTAGTTGGACTAGTGTATATCGATGTATTTATGTAGAGATTTCTTCTCGAGGTGTTCACATGGGGAACTCACATAATAGAAGCCGCCGTTTCACTCACTACACTACTTCGCCGTTAACAGAAGCCGTTCACTGCATGCCCCTCTAATCTGAATGTCTGTCTTCAGGTTGAGATGGGGGTAATTTCTCTGAAAGCAATCGATGGTATCCTGCCCCTAGGTCAAGTTCCTGAAATGGCATTATTCCTCAATAATCAAATCCGTTTATGTGCCCCGTCCCCATCCGACCCGATCAAAACTCGTTTTTATTGGACAAACATGGCGAATGAGCAAGCCACGTCCCTGACTGTCATTACCTTCCTAGCATGAATGAAACCATGTGTCTGTTGATGATCCTCAACGGGTGCATCGTAAGTAATGCCTTATCCATCAAATTGCAACTCCTGTTCCATAGGGTAAGTGATTTGGAGATCGAGGTAGAGCTCTAGGTAAGAGGTCTAGGGATGAGGGCAGAGTATAGAGGACCCAGGCTGGAGGGATTAGAGGTGAGGTATGAGGATGAGGGACCCAAGGAAGGAAGAGTTTAAGGATGGTTCCAAGGATAAGTGTAAGGATGAGTTCCCAAGGATGAGTATCAAGGGGCTGTATGGATGAGGGTCTAGGGCTGAGGTTCCCAAGGCTGGAGGTACAGGCTGTAGGGATAGAGGTAGTAGATGTGGGCAGTTGTCTGTTGTTCCCCCTATTGCGGTAGATGTTTTCCGTCAATCGAATCAATCCAATCACTCACTCCTAATCGGTGACCTCACTCACACTCCTGCACTTCTGTCTCCTTTGGCCGCTCTTCCCTCCCGGCCAACAACATCAGCAGAAGAATCCAATCTGTATCCGTGCACCTTACTCACTCTCTTGGGTATGAACTGAATGGGGTAATGATTGAACTCCTATCCATTGGTTCACATCTCTCTTTTCTGCTGGGGTCCTTCAATCTGGTCCGGTGGGAACACGTCATGCCTGGTAGTATAAGTTGTAAGGGAAATTGGTACACCACACTCTTGGGTTTGTTTTGATCCGTCCGTTGGACCACTCCTTTGGTAGATGTCATTTGTCCATAGTCCCACCCCGCTCTGTATCTGTTGGCCCATAATAAAATCCAATCAATCAATCGAATCAATATCTCTCCAGGCAAGCATGGGTCATATGTGCTGATATAACTGTTTCCAGCCCAACCCAGCCGAGTATAGTA